>Ga0116231_10000131_pt1 | contig 96038 bp, 61 predicted proteins | sample S1TSphgellanicum_2_FD_89695 | JGI IMG/M metagenome (GOLD analysis project Ga0116231, IMG submission 89695) | Host-associated microbial communities from peat moss isolated from Minnesota, USA - S1T2_Fd - Sphagnum magellanicum MG | ecosystem: Host-associated > Plants > Peat moss > Unclassified...
ATTAGTGCCCAAAGGTGGTTAACTTGACATTTTTGCCATAAAAGGTTTAGGTTTGTACAAAAAATCTAAGGAACAAAAATATTTCATGGCATTTTATTGCAACTTGGTCAATTATCCATACTCATCCCAAAATAGTTGCTAAGGGGAGGATTATAGTCGAATAAGCTTCCATTAATGAAGCTAATCCAATGTAAATGGGGGAGGGCATCCAAATTTCAAAGTTTCACTATGATGAACCAAACATTTTAGCCCTTGCAAACAACTCTTGAGAAATTGATAATGCATTTCACTAATTTTTTGATGGATGCCAAAGTAAAAGTAATAAATAAAAAATTAAGGGTATACCTATTCGAATGATTAAGTATATCTACATACATTTCATGAAGGTGAAATAAATTTTTTGGTGAAGGACTATTTGCATATGAAAACAAGATTGGTTGCATATATAGTTTAAATTGTTAATAAAAGTTGTTGCAATACATTTCTAACCAACCCTTGATTACAAATGTGATTTAAAAAAAAATTGGGAACAAGATGAACAACAAAAGATTGTACTTCAACAAGGATTGTGATTCAAATTGTGAAATACAATCATTTGTATTAATTTGAATGTAAAGTTTTGCATGATTTGCATTGAGGAATAATTGTCTTGGACTTACATGTGATTTTTTTTCACAATCTACTTAATAAAACAAGGCCTCCACATTTAGAGAGTTATCTAGGAGGAAAAGGGTGTTTAACTAGTATAGTGAACCCAAAAACTCTCATATTGTTACAATTTTCATTACAATAAAAAATTGAACAATTTTGATAACATATTTGGAAAAAGGTTTAGTCATAAAAATGTGTAAGTAGAAATGGTTCACATTTTAACCTATCATTGTGTTATGTTACAAAATTGGTGCAATAGTCCTTTGGAGTACATTTGTAACATGCAATTGCTTGTCAAAAAATAATTATTTTAACAAAAGGATTAGTAAGTACTTGTTTTAGTTTGAATTTGTCAATGAAAATTTGCACATTAATGTATATATGTGCAAAGAACAATCTTCCATCAAAGTTCATTCAATTTGACTTAAAATCATGAAGTTTAGATTTAAATTATATTTAAAACATTGATGGTACACTATGCTATAATAATGGTGATGATTATAATGTTTATAGGTTGAAAAAATTTCTATGATTAAAATTCTACATGCATTAGGTGTTTATTAATTTATTCAGAAAATTAAAGTTTTTTTATTATTTAAAAAATGGTATATTGTTGTCAAATAAAGCATTTAAAACGAGTTTTATAATATGATTAGTGTACATATACTCAAAGAAGAAAAGAAAAAATAAAATAAAATTTATGATTCTTTTAACTTACTTTATTTTTAAGGCCCAAGCCAACTAATAATATATATAAAGTAATGAATTTGAAATTGTGATATTTTTAGTAGTACATCAAATTTTCATTGTATTTGTGTCCATTGTAGCATGTGAACATCCAAAATATGTGCTTAAATTGTTTATTCATGAAGCTTTATGTTCCAAAGAATCTTTTATTGGGTTGAATGGTTTGATTTAGTGTTGTGTGATAATTGATTTGAAAGCAATTTGACAAGATGAGGTCATGATTCATTTCATATTATTGATGAATTCAAATATAGTGATTGATGTATTTTTAAGATTATGGTTGCATTGTCTTCTAAACTTACAACAACAAAATTAACAAACTTTTTGTTTGCATACCATGAAATTTCATGATCAATCTTTAGAAATAATCACATGACAAACATGGAATATGGAATCCAAGTTTGATGTAGGATGGTGGTCATACATAACATTAACATGAAAGGGGTGCAACAAATGAAGTGGAGTTCAAGTGGTCACATGGTGGCTATTGCTATGGGTAGAGATATAACGTTGTTGTCAGCTTCAAATTGGAAACTCGTTACCACATTAAAGGTCAACCAATTTTTTTATTGTGGATCAAAACATGTTTTTTTTCAATGGAAGGTTTGAATATTAATTTATGAAGATTATGACGTATTCACATGTATTTTAATCTATATCAAAAGGGCCCTTAGTTGTATTATGATATTTTAAAAGTATTTTCAATGGTGGTAAAATTAAAAACTAGTATTGAAGGCCCCCATGAAAGGCTCTTGCCTTGAAAAGGATGACAAGACACAAAATAGAACTTGGCATTTGCCATTAATTTGTTGTATGGAGGTTACATGTACAAGAAGTTCTATTGTCATGCAACCCTCATCACTTCATTTTTACAACATTTGGAAAATGTGGGATTCTCCCAAACATATTGCACTGTACACTAATAAGAGATAATTGTGACCTAAAAATGTGAAAGGGAAATAAATTTGAGAGAACCTATCAAGGTCAATTTATAAGTAATATTGAAATTTCTATATAACACATATTTGGGATCTAATTGGACTTGAATATTTATGCAATTTTTTCTTATTCATCAAATGTTGGTACAATGTTGCATAAACTTATACCACACAAAATTTGTTTCTAGCCTTGTCATTCTTGTGAGATATTGGTTGATTTAAAAAAATAATGTTAATGTCAATCAAATACATTAGCATTAGTACTTGTTATTTTGATATGAAGACTTTAAATGAATGGCTTTTGTGGTATATTATTTGACATCATTATTTGTATTAGATTGATGATCTTATAACATGTGCACTCATATACATTCAATCTATCCATGTCGAGATTTGGATTAAATAATGAGTTCAATACATATATATTAACATTTTGATGTTGTGCTAATAAAAAAATGGGGTGTAGTTCACTAGCTCAAATCATGATGGGGCCTTAAAATTGAAATAAGTTCACCCCACCCTAATCATTTCACCTTGACTAAAGTTGTGTCATTATGGGATCATTGTTCCCAATAATGATTTGAAGGTTTCATGTTTTTTTCTTTTAAAATATTTCATCCAAACTTAATTTAGAAATTCGTTCATTACCTACTATAACATTTTCAATTCCAAACCTCAAGTGCATATTTAAAAATGTATTGGCAAGTGCCATCCAATGCATTGTTTCCATATGATTATGAATGCTCATCAACCTTTCATAGAATGTATGAGTTTCATACGTGACATATTATTTCCTCAAATTAAACCAAACACAAATATCCTAGCAAGTTATAGCTCCTTGTATTGATGGAAATCAAAATTTATGTTATATAAATCACATAATATTATATCATTTATGGAGATTAAATGTGTTTTAAAACTAAAATATATATGACACTAATTCACAAAAGGCAACATTTAGGAATATAAGTATGCAAATGACCTTCAATGAACCACATACAAATAACACAACTATCTATGTAGACATCAAATGTGATAAATAGGCCAAAATATGAACTTGGGATCCAAACCTTGATGTAAATTTTTTTACATTTAACATGTTAAACAATCCTTTAAATGTGCACACGAAGGGTCCAATTTGGAGATTACGACATCTCCCACCCCTGATGCCCCTTTCATGTGCCTAAAAACATGTTTTAGTTGTAGAACAATGAAAACTTGCCAATTTGGTTCAAAAAAGTGGTTTGGGTACAACAAATTTACATAAGATGTGATGATTGACAAAATCCATTATGTATTTAAATCATATTGTGAATTGGTTAGATTTTTCATGACATAGGGTCCCATTGCTATTGATTGATCCATTTACTTTACTATTAATGGTTTCTCAATTTTTAGACAATTTCAAGTTTATGGGTGGGGCTTAGGATATGTAAATAAATGGATGTGAAAAATACTAATGCATGCTTAAATACCCAATATGAATGGGGATGCTTTAAGAGCATCTCCAAAAACATATGTATCATTAAATTGGAGTAGGGATAACAATAGAATAGTGTGAAAATTGAATGCGGCACTAAACATTGTGTTCATCCATAAGGGTAGTATGAACAAGCAACTATTTTTAATTGGCCGGACATTGATTGACCTAGGTGTTGACATTTAAATGACATCACAATAAAAAATTGTTCAATCTTCATGTTAATTTTCATGTTTATGGGTGGAGTGGGGGAACATTTATTTCTATGTTGGATACTGATACCAACCCAATTGATGGGCACCACTATAAATGTTATAGCAATATTGTTTGATGACAATAAAGTTGCATAAGGGGAAAGGTTTGTAACTTTGTACAAAATTAACACTAAAACCAACTTGAAATAATAGAATAAAATAGGTGTCGAACTTAATGTATGTGATTTCCTTGTGTCTTGTTTCAACTTTGAAACATATATCTTAATTCAAATGTTCTTATTAATATTTGAAGATTCTAAAACTATTTTGCATGTCAAATCTAACTTTTTGGTTTGGCTTTGCTTCCCATGTGATTATTTTTAGTATTTTTCTTTATTTTTTGTAAGTTTACTTTCAAATCTACCATGATCAATGTAGGATCAAGGTTTAGTGTTTACTTGTCCTTTGGTTTGGTTTATCACCCAAATTGGTGGTTTATCAATGGTGAATCAGTTCAAGAAATATTCCATCAATCTTGCAAATTTGTCATGTTAAGACTTTAATGTCTTTTGAAGTTGGAGTTTTAAAGAAATCAACACCATATAACTACTACCAAATAACATGAGAAATTTCAATTTGTTTTTGCCATCAAGTGTAAATCGTAAGTTTGCCACTATCATCAATATTTATCCAATTAAGTTCCTAAATTGGCAATGTGGAGGTATTCAAACAAGTTATACATGTAGATCAAATTGTTAAACATCTTTGGCATAAATTAAGAGCATCTCCACCCATAGCATTGAAATGACCTCTACACTACATTTTGGACATGAAATATAATAGTCAAATGGTGTGAAACTTGATTGGGGCCATAAATATGCCTAACATACATTGCTTTTTAAGAGGGTTTTTTTTTCAATTGACTAATCATAATGATTGGCCCACAATGTGCTTTAACATTTAAATAATCTCACGTTATGCTATCCATTTTTCCATGTTTACGGGGACCAGTTGTTACGGACAATGAATTGTTTCACTAGTAGCTAGTGAAACAAGGTTATTCTAAAGTGAAATACAAATTTACCAAGCCATTCATTTGTTAATTAATTAGTTAGGCAACATGGAAATCAATTAAAATTAAATTATTTAATATATAATATTATTGATAATTTTATGATTTTCAGTTTATGAGTTATTGACACGTGTCACTACCTAGGCTATGTTAAAAACCTAACCTATGTACATAAGTAGGCCACGTAATCAACTTAGGCAGTTATTTTAGGGAATTAGATAGGAGAATATTCCTACATGTCATTCTTTTATTTGCAAACTTTTTAGTTCCAAAATTATACCTTTGTTCAGTGTTTCATACACTTCTTGGTTTGCATTTTGATTTTTTTCAAGATGTGACATTATTAGAGAACTTGGTTTTTTTATTAGCAAATATAATTTTTTAAATGTCCAATTTGAACAAGCATGAAAAAGATCACTTCATCATTTTGGACAAGTCAATTTTGACATGTCTATTGTGACTAGGGTGGTTTTTTTTACTAGTAGAGTATGGACCATTTGATTGGTCATTTTGACTAATCAAATTTATGCATGTATCAAAAAAAATTTGTAGTAGGTAGGTAGGTAGCTCATTAAAAAGCAAGTAGGTACGTGGTAGCTTGGTTTAACCTAACCTACCCTATCCTATTTGACCTACTTTAACCTAACCTAATATATCCTACTTAGCCTAGCCTACCTATTTTTAGCCCGTTAAGCATGTACATAGGTTATAATGTTAGGAATTGAACCTTTGAATTTGTTCTTCCAATCTTGCTTTTTATTATGACATTCTTTTGTAAAATGGCCTTTGGTGCCACAATTGTAACAAGTTCCTTTCTTCTTTTGCTTTTCATTCTCGAACTTCCTCCAATCTACAACCCATTTGAACTTCCCAAAAAGGGTGAAAGCACACTATGAGTGAACCATTTTTCACCATTTTTCACCCAGAAAAATGATGTATAAGAAGTATAATGTGTGTAGTAAACTGAAATCTTGATGGAATTTTTTGGAAACCCTAAACATAACAAAAAAAAAATTAGAATGTGCATGATAACATTTTGGAACTTAAAGTTTATTTTGAATCAAAATTAAGCTTGATTCAAGGGTTAGATGAAAAGATTAGGATAAAATCAATGTGCATAAAATATATAACGTACATCTTTTCAATGGCCATAAGGCCTCATGTTTGTGGTTTGTGATACATTATCAAACCAAAAAAAATGAAAAAATAATATAGTGCCCACCTATAAAATCCTTTCCTTTTTCTAAAGGTAATGGTTTTTTTCCCAAAAAGAAGTTTATTATGCATTTATATGCTCAAGAAGTGCAAAAAAACACATTTTTTGAATGGATTTTCAACCAAAAATTATAAAATTATAAATGGTCTTAAATTTAGTTGATGGACATCAATATCATTCACCACCAAAAAATTCATTACAAAACTCCACCCATAACTTTAATTTTGAAGTATATTTGTAATTTTTCATACTCTATGACATGTATTTTTTCGACATAAATATACTTCATATGTTCAAGTTTGTAAATGTTTATTGGATTTTCTTTTAAAATAAACTAGTTTAAGTTTAAAGTTAATGCAATATACTTGAAATCAACAAAAATAATGCAAGATGTGATGTTCACATGTACCCAAAAAAACCAAATGAAAAATTTATATTTCTGTGATTACAATTTTTGTGGGGCATAGTGTGCTTTCACCCAAACACCCTTAATAGTTATTGTTTCATGTCTTGTACCATGGTTAAACTACACTTGTTGTTTACATCACAATTCTTTTTGCAACAATTGTCCACATACTAATTCCATAAATAATTGATCAATGTGGGTACTAAATGAAACCACAAGTGTATGAAAAGATGGTGGTAAACTCCTTAAAAGTGTGAATGCCATATCTTCATTAGAAATTTGATGATCAATGGTTGTTAACTAATCTACAGTCATTTGAAGCTTGTTAATATGAGCTTGGACTAAAGTGCCTTCATCCATCTTAGGATTATAATTGTAATATGTTGCCAACATGTCTTCCTTCAAATATACACAAAGACTGTCCCATGCATCTTTTGTAGTTTCTACATGTGCTACAAGATGCAACAAAGGATCAACAACATTTAGGTTTATTTTTCTATGAGCCAATTTTTCTTTCTTTAAGAATAAGTGGTGTTGAAGAGTGCCTCCATTAAAAACAATATTTCCAAATTCAAATTCTAGTGGCAATAATTATTTTGAAATGATCTCACACAAATTTTTTTCATGCAAGAAAATTTCCATCTTCATCTTCCATAAATGGATGTTATTTCTATTCAAATTTTCAATACTTCGAACATCAAAAGTGGATGCCATGATTGTGAATAGAACAATGCTAGAAAACAAAAAAATCTAAAGCTTTGAAACTTTCAGCAAAAAACTAGAAAAAACAAAAAAAACACACCTAATGTTTCAAAACTTTCAAAAACTAGAAACAACCTCAATCTCTCCTTCCTTCAAAAGCAACCATGCTCCAATACCATGTTGAAAATTTACGAAAAATTGATGAAAAAATAAAATGATAAAAATATTGATTTTTATTACAAGCTTTCCACCCAACCTTAGGATCCCACATATGTTACTACAAACTTGTGATCCACCCTTGAGCTCTTGCCTAATCTAAATAAGAGGTGAACACCCCCATGTAGATGTTACCTATTGTAGAAGGTCATTTCATATTGAAACATTTCACAGTAAACTTAACTAGAAATATTTAATTAACTTTTTTTACATATTTCATAATCTTGAAAGTATATAACACAAATATCTTAAATAACTATAACTAGATAAAAGTAGTTTCAATAACTTGGTAGGAAGTTAATATCTAATAATTTGAAGGTTTGGGATGTTAATTACTTTAATTGTAAATTAACATCCCACTAATTTGCACACCAATATTACACTAGATTCCATCATAATCATCCATAAATGTGATTTTACATGATAAAAAAAGATTAAATAAATAAAAAAAAAAGATTGATGATGTGACAAGATTTTGGTACACCTTATAAAATTTGAACCCCCAATCCTTATGGTAACAACATAATTAAATATAGTTGAAAATTATGATTTTTCATTTGTTCACAAAAGATTCTAATTGGGATAATTAGTTGATTCCATAGGAGTCATGTAACCAAGCATGGATGAGGCGTATGCTTTAATTAAATGTTTGCAATAACACAAAATTTTAAATTCTTTTTGAAATAAAGTGAATCCCCCCATTTCTTCATCATTTCTCATCACCATAGTTGGGATAAGATCAGCAAGATGTCTAAAGCTTAATCTCCATATGAGTTACAACTTGAAAGGGAGTTTGTCACACATGGATTTCTCTTGACAAATATCCAACTCCAACCTCTAATATTATCTTGGGAAGTGGGTAAGCCTTTTTTATGATGTTTTTGAAAGGTTCATCCTATTAGTGACATGTCTTTCCTAGCTTTCAACACTTGGTATTAAAGATGTGGGACTACAACATTCACACAGACATTATAAAAAAGATATAACACTAAAATCATCTTTATAGACATATGTGTCTTCTTTTCAGAAACCAGCTCTAAAAAATGTACAGGTTCAGAACTAGCTCACTTGTAATATTCAATCTGCACAGAATGAGAGAATGCAAGTTAAATTAGAAGGAAGTATAATTTAATAATTTACATTTTGTACACAGATCTGCTATACACAGAATCAAAGGGTTAAAATAATTCCTTTACTAACATTATTGTAGAAGGTTCCATTCTTGGCATGTAAAATATTCATGTCACCTATACCCTAGGGTTCAATCATGCAAATGCATGTTTCCATACACTTGGGAAAGGAGGGTAAGGATTAACCCAGAGAGAATCTGTACTTGCAATATATTTCAAAAAGGTATTTTGTCATCTTTTGTTACCAAGTCTCACACAAAAAAAATGTAGTGTTGACTTATGGGCCTCACATCGTTGTGCCATTTTTGTCTGATTATATATATAACAAAAACTCCATTATAAATTAAAAGGATGTGGTCATGATTGATCAATCCAGCGTAATATTATTCTTAATCACTAAGATTTTTCATATGATTTACTATTTGAAATAAATTTGAAGAAAAAAAATGTAAAATTGAAGCTTTGGTCATGAAGAAGTATATCCAATTCAAGATACATTAAGATACTTTAAAAAAGAAATCATTGGGCATTGTTAGTTTCAAAATTGTGCACAATGTGAGACATAAATTGATAACTTTTCAAATAGAAAGAAGAAATGATCCACCACAAGTAGTATTAGAGCAACATATCAAAATGAGGTCCTCCCAATATTATATATAAAGTTTGCTGTGCTTTGTGATGTTTTAAGATAATACAATTAGTCATTGAAATCTTGTAAGATTCTTGCATGAGACTATGCAAAAAAGGTACATGAAGGCATCCTTTCCCCATTCCAATTGTCCTCACCGCATGGTTTTGGTTTATCCTAAGTGATTATTTTCTTGGATTTTGTGTAGCTCTTTAATGGAAGAAAGGAACTCGGTATATGTTCGTGAATGAAAAGAAGAAGGGAAGACACTCTAATTGAATAATATCTTTTTCAACTATTTTAATGACCAAAACCAATCAATCTCAACTTACTTTATATTGCAAGAATGATACAAACTCTACCCACCAAGAACGACCAAGTGTAGGGTAAACCCCAAGGCCACAGGCTTTGGTAGGCATTATCCAGGATAAAGACTTGCTCCAATTATTTTGCTTTCTATTCTTGTGATACCTGGAGGTTACCCGCTGGCTATCACAGGGAAAAAACAGAGAAAATGGGGGTGTTTCAAAAGAAGGATTGGTCATTGGATCCCCAAACAACAGTGGAAAAAGAACACTGGGTAACATGCCCTCCAATTACACTAAAGAAATCAGAGCAGGTCTTCACAAGTTGCTCTCACCATTTCAACTAGAACTTACAAGCTACTTTTGGAGTCAAGGCATTAAGAGAAATTGTACACAAGCCAAATCCATGGCTATTCTTTCCCCCCAAGGATATGAAAACCTACAACTCTATGTTGGAGTGGGTTTACCTCATGGGTGGGCATTCTGTTTTGCCAAAGGCCCCCATGCGGGCAGGCCATACTATGGGGCTACTCTGTGCCGGCCTGTCTCAATCACTAGGCTGGGTAATCCATGGCAGCAGGTTATTACCCCATACATAATGCCTAAATGAGAAAGCATGTTCCCAAGTTGGTGCTCAAGGCCACTACAGAAATGGGGCTTGGTGTGGGAAGAGATTAGGTATTCTAGAAGAAGTGGATTTCAAAAGGAAAGCAGTCACCCTGACATGCCCTTCCGCTTGGGTTAACCCAAGTGGGGTGGGCTGTGCGTCAGGACCACCATGGTGGGGCATCGTGGCAGCGTGGAAGACTTAGGCCAAGGTGACGGCTGTGGATTTGAGTCCTCAAATGGCCAAACATTGCTCGGGCAATAAGGGCCCAAGAGAGGTCGATGTAAATAAGTGAAGGTTTATTTGGACTAGGGGTTGTGACACGTCTTTTTTCATTTGTTGCCTTGCATTTCACACATCACACCAAATTCTTCTCACATCACCTCCTTTAGTTCCTAGTTACTTCCACGCCCCATGACACATTTGGTTAGTCTCAAAATCCTGCCCGCTCAAGATGGACTCAAACTCTCTACTTAGACTTGCTAGACTTCACTATGGAGACTAAGTCATAGTCTAACTTGGAGCCAACCTCAGGCTCAACTCCTAGAGTTGACCCAAAAGCCTTATAATTGGGACAACACTGAATGGCACCAAGGCCTCTAAGAGTTGCACCAAAGAGGATTTCAACTAGGACAACATTAAGTTGTTTCAAGATCAACCCTCCCCTAGCAGCCTCGAAGCTTCAAAGGGACAACTTCTAATCATCCCAAGTGCTTTAACAAACCAACACCCTTGGGTCGGCCTAGGACAACACTTAATTATCCGTTGAGGATTTTAAAGGAATAGTGCCTCGCACTATAATCTCAAGGACAACCCCAAGTCATCCTCTTGGTCAGCAAAAGCTTGAGCCTCTACCTTGGCCCATTTGGACCCCTAAGTTTGGATGTCACTTAATTTTTAAAGGAGTTAAACTTTGCAGAGCCATTTTTGGCTTAACACTCACATCACCTTAATGCCCCACTAAGGTGGTCTCAATATGAGGCCCATTCTCACTTAAAACATTTCTTAAGTAGAATGGCATGTCAAGTTATTTTGATGAGTGTGACACCCAAGGTGCTACCTACTAAAACCCCCAACAAATGATCAAGGGTTTTCGAGGTTTTATGGGTGATAGTGAACCCATGAAAACACTAGGTGTTGTTACATTATAGCCTTTAGTGACAACCATGTGAATTGCCTCGAAACAACATATAAGTGTTGGCCTTAAAGAAGAGTTTTGAGAATGATAATGCATTCCTAAAGCAAGTCCAAATTAGATTATCATAGCCTCATTAACAAAATCTAAATCCTTAATTGAATTTGCTTTAAAAAACCAAAGCCTTAGATTAACCAAATGTGTCGTGGGATGCATAAGTAATTATGAATTAGGGAAACATGTAATGCAAGGAGTTCAACAAAATGTGAGAGTGCAAAGGTGAACACAAAAGGGTGTTGCATGCCCTCTTTACCACAAAAAAAATTGTTTTTTAATGACCTTTTGTCATCAACTCACCACCAACTTTTTTCATTTTAATGTTGGATTTTTTGATTACGAAAAACAACCTTGACATCCACTATGAGTAAAATTAGGGCATAGGAGAAATCACACACAATCTATAAGCTAGCAGTTTAGGGCTTGTTTTTGATGTGAAAAGCAAGGAATTTTTATATTTGTTTTATGAAACCTATTTAAAATTGATTTGATATGGTGGGATTCAATCAATATTGACTTTAGCACATTTTTTCATGTGGTTGTTTTGTGTTTTTTGGTTTGTTGATTTGTCACAAGGGGACACAAAGAGAGAAAGAAGGAGAGATTCTTCAACCCTTAGGCTTAAAGAATTTTTAAACCATTGTGATGGTGTGGGATTGTGATTTGTGCTTGTTAGTTGACTTTTCTAGAAACAACTCCTTCAATGCAAGATTGCACTTGCCACACTAACTTCTTTGGAAACAACCCATCCTTTGAAGTAGGTAGCAAAAATACATATAGTCTTTGGTGATTTAGGCATCCCTAATCTATGATGAATAGCATGGGGAAAAAAAAATCCTTTTGTAGTTTAGTAATGACAATTAGAAGCCAATTTTTTTAAGTTTTCGATAAAAAGTTCTAATTAGAAGGGAAGTACATTGCAATTTTTTTTTCAATGTTCATGGATAGTCGCGCAAATCTGTGTAAAAAAATTAAGGTTATGATCGATTTATGTGGACCTTAAGATTTCGAAAAGGCCAAAGACAAGCACCAACCATAAAAAAAACCACAAAAGTGGATTGTATTTTCCTTTATAGACCTTTTTATTTCGGTAACAAGTCCATTAAAGGGTTGAATTAAGGGGGTGTTTTTTTAATGTTTTTTCCCCTTTATATTTGGTCTACGACATAGGTGGATTGTGGGACTTAGGCCAAGGAAAACAATTGGGAATATCAACATCTCGTATTGAATGGTCCTTATAAGGCAAGTAAAGGCCATTACAACAATAAATACATATATCATCAGATCACCCAACCAACTAGCCAACCAAAAGTGCCATGGTGCATCTTATGAACATGTGAAGGCACAACACACTTTCCATTGCAAAGTTAGATATAATTTGAAACTTTGTTGTACATAATTTTTGAAGTAGATTGGGATCCTTTTGGAAAGGGTATATAATCCATTACAACTAATTTTTAGGAAACTTTTTGTGGTTGGTTTTGTAGTTTTAGGATTCCCTAGAAGGTTTCCTATCTTTTTCCTTTTGATTCATTTAATCGTGTGTGTTTGGTTTTGTAGATTTAAGATTACCCTGTAGCAATAGGCAATTTTTAAAGAGTGAGGCACGTGTTTTTAGTAGGCCTTTTTCTTCATGGGCACCAAATGTCCCATGTCCCTTTTCGTTCATTTTGTTTCATTGAACCTTGTAGGTTGCATCACCCATTTATTTTACCTTGCACCACCATAGACCTATTTTCCATCCCATTTCCCATGCAAACCACAAACCACCCATTAAATCCCCCTCCCATTTTAACAAACCACACACCACTTACTAATTCCCCTTACTAGCCCCTAGCCTTTTGTGTGAATGTGGGGCCCGAACCCTACATTTTCCCAAACCCCTTTGATCTTACACAAGTAAGACCTTCCCCTTTCCACTCTATTGGTCATTATAATTGCCCATGATCAGACCCCCCCAACCTACCCCAATTTCTTCTACACGTTCACAACCTCCACCTAAAGTTTTTTGCCCCACCTGTGGGCACCAATTCACTAGCTTAAAGTTAGTTCGTCATTAACATTCCTATTAAGCATCTAATCCAAACCCTTGTGACCATCCCAACTCAATACTTTCCTTTGTTCCCACCTCGCCTACATAAGCTTGAATTCAAATTTCCTCATTAGATGTCCTTGGGTATTTTCATTTAGGCTTTTGTCGTTTTCGATTGTACAACTACACCTTTATCGCCTTACAACATGATGTACAAGTGGCATTTCATTTTCCATTGGATAAGCTAACACAAGGCCCCTGTGATGTGGTAGTTTGGCACTTGCTCTTTTTGTTACCCCAAATGTGTTTCAATTTGCCCCTTTGTGGAAGGGCAACATGGCATAGGGAAACACATATTCAATTCAAGTGATTTTAAACAAATGATAGGGAAAACTTGCAAAATTTCTTTTTTGTGAACTTAAGTTTTGGTGGCAAGTTCACGCTTAATGCTTATTTCCCAACATGATTTTCCAATTTAGAAACACATTTTCCAAAGTTTAGTTCTTAGATGTGCTAAAAAATATTCTTGAAGGACTCGCATTTTGGCATCATTGTCCCTTGCACCCACATCCTTTAACACCACTTCAATTTTCACCACATTACACCCTAAATCAAATGGCTATTTCCCATTTTTCTTAGAAGACTATGAATTAAACTAGGACTTTAAACTTTCTTTTGATTCCTTCTAGTTCACATTCTAACATGTGCCACATCTATCGGCAAGTGGTTTTTCTGTGATCAACACCTTCAAAACTATTTTCATTTAGAAGATTCAATAAGTGGATTCCCTCAATTGTTTCAATTTTGTTTTCATATTGCATAGGATCACATTTCACCTCAAATTGCACATGTCCTTGGAGTGGCCTACCTTTTGGCCATGACCAAGCCTTCAAGTGGAGTTCATCCATTGCAATGAAAGATTCACTTGCCATTATATCAATTCACAAGCCATGTTTTATGCTTTCAATTCTATGATGTTTTTGCAACGCATTTTTACTCGCACCAATTTGGAATTGTAACTAAGGGAGGTTGTGAAATAATAATCCATGATATCAAGTGCACCCTATACCTTCACGGTAATTGGGTTATTCTTCAACTAGACGTGGCCAACGCTTTCAATTTGGTGTTAAAAGGAATCATATTTCAAAGATTTTATGCAATAGGTGGAAACATCATACAATTCATCCCCTTTGTTTGTGCATTTGTTTGTGCATTTTATGCATTTGAATTTCCTTTATTTTACATTCACCATAATCATGAAGGTAATGTCATAGTCATCCCATTTGCCATGGGAATATTACAAGGTGATCCCTTAGGATGGGCATTATTCACTTTAGCCCACTTTAAGGGTTTGCATTCTATAATTAGTTGTTTCCCTTCTTATATATTTCCATCCATTACGAATGCCACTCACATCATAGGTCCCCCTTCAATTGTATCATCTGCATATGAGCATTTTTAAATTGAACTTTGTGTGATAGGTCTTTTTATCCAACCTCAGAAATGTGTAACATGGTCACCTTTTGGCCCGTCGCTTGACTTCAACACCCCATCCCAGTTTACCACCTCATTAGAAAGTATTAGAGTCTTGGGGGTTCCATTTGGCACTTCATCATTCACATCATCATTCATCAAAGATGCCCTACTAAAGGATGTTCGACATTCGAACCTTTTCCTTAGAATGGGTGATGTTTAAGTAGCTTTTGGAATTCTAATTCATTGTTTCATGCAACTACCATCATATTTTTTACAATGCACATTTTTTTTTTTCACCTTCATAAAGTCCTTTATTTTTTTTTATTCCTCTTTCCTTAAAATGTTTGGGCACCTCTTGGGTCCAAGATCCTTTAATAGCCAAGAAGGACCTTTAATTTGTAAACAAGCCTCTCTCTTAATAACTTTCAGTGACATCGAGCTCATATTGACGACTGTCATCTCCCTAATCAACTATTTAGAGAATTGGGCTCTTGTAATTTCAATCATAGTTGTTAGGTTTATGGTCATTTCCTTCTTCAAGCCTTAACACGAATTGACAACAACACATTGTTTTCCCAACAACATTTCAAGGTGGCATATGATTTTCTACCATCCCCAACTCATGTGTCTCCTTTTGTTTGAATAACTTATAAAAAAAAAATGGTTTGACTCAAGATTCCACCTTGGAATGTCTACGCTATCATACCCTTTCCAGCATGCTCTTTGACGAGATATCTAAGGCCCATCATGCTCAAATTTTATCATGTTATGGCATAAGGGTAGGTGCCTAGCTTATAGCTTAGCCAATCTTACCAACCTTTTCATTATCTTCCCCAATTTTTTCCACAACACTTTGAACACAACTTGGATTATCACATCCTTCAATTACAAGTATCTCTTGATGTGTGTATCCACCTTTTACATTGTGTTCATGGCAATGAACGCCCAAGAACCCATGATGCAATTTGCGACACCTTTGTTGCCATTACATGAGATGCTAGTTTTCACGTGGGATAAGAACAATTACATGTGTTTCCTTCAACCATGTTCAACTCTTCTCATTAATGAATCGACATTGTGTTCACCAAAGATGGCATTCGCACTCCAACTGATGTTGTCATTATCGACCCAACATGAACATATTTACTTCCTTGATCTTGCACAACTCAAAGATTTGTTACTTCCAATGTGGCTCAAATTAAATAAAAGAGCTATCACAATTGACACCTAGTAAATCAATTCTTCCTTTTGGTAATTGAGGTATTTGGATTCTACATAAACAAGTTGATCTATTTTTACATGATTGTGCCAATGCCATTTGAAGCTTGAAAGGGCTAGAAGGTCCTCCTTTTTTTGTTTTGGTTACTTTTTTTTGTCAAAAAATTTTAATCACATTGCAAAAAATGCAAGCATCCTCTGTCTTAAATTGTGTGGTTGCCTTAGACCTAGCCACTTCTTAACTTCCACCCGTTTAGGACACACCTCCCATCATCACAGTTGACCTATAGTAGGCAACTGGTTTTTTGACAAGGAAAAATACAACTAACCTATTATAGGTGATCGGATTTTGACTTGGAGAGATTTTGACATCTAATTTGAGCTCATTTGACATCCTATAAATTCTCCCTTTTCCTTTCTCTTATTCCTTTGTACATTTTCCAAATCTAAGGTGTGTTTATAAATAAAGTTTTGCAAGGTTGCATCATATTGACTTGAAAGTTCAACATACATAATAGGCTTTGACTACAGCAAAGATGATACTCCATACATTTGGGGGAAAGTATGTGGCTTTTACATGGGGCTTTCACATAGTGGGCCTCATAATGAAGACTGTTGAAGATGAAGAATCGAAACAGTCCACATAAAGTTACTTGTGTAGGTCTCCAGGTCTGGAGCGTCTGGATCAAGAATTTCCTGAAGATTTGCACTTCTAAATAGACACCTTGTCTCCGGTGGAGCTCCAGAGTTGGCATGGTTGCTGAATGATTGGAGGGGATGTCAATATTCAGGCATTATGAGTTGTCCTTTTAGACAGAAACAGATTCCTTGCATGTCCGTCTTCTGCAAGGTTAACTTTTGGACCCATCTTTTCTTGTGACATGTCAAAATTGTGTCAAATAAAATGACAACTCATCAAAAGACATGACCTAGTTTTGAACTCGTCCAAAAAGATAGATGGTATAAATATTGCCCCACAAAAGCCATGAAAGATCAATGTGAAATCTGACAAAATACAGGGCACCTTTTAAACTTTTAAACCTTTACATCAATCTCACTATAACTAGCATACATTTTTGGAATGCTTCTTCTTTGAAAGGCTAATAAAGACTGTCACACTTTAGTGGCATACAAAATGTTTTCTTTGCATGTCATTGAATAGGGTTTTGGGGGAAAGAGAATCTAGAGCAATGAGGGCTCCATTATATGAAAAGTGTTATTTCTTCTTAAAAGACAAGTTCATATTCACATTTCATAACATGCAATGGGTGGTTTTTTTGTCTTATCAATTTTGTCTTGTAGCATAGTTAGCAATCATCCTGAAATAGATTTAGCATCAACTGGCAAAAAGTTTGTAAAAGATTGTGTAGAAAGTTGATAAAATTTCCCTCATACTATGAAAGTTTGTTGTAACATGGCAAAGAGTTCCCCAGAAAATGTTTCTCAATATTTGATGAGTTTTTCAATTTAATAAAAGGAATTTTGAACATTGTATTCATTTTAATTTTTTGAAGTCGAGATTTGTAAATTTTGCACAACGAAAAACAATGCGTACCGTATTTGATAGAATGAACTTAGTGCAGATCATTATATGTATAACATTATTAATGCCAAAGTCATAAGCATTCACATTAACTGTTCTGCCTGTATAACTAATTTGTCTGGTGCAAGTGGTTTTAGAGTTTTGGGTGCACCATTTTAGAACAGTAGAATCCGATGATTTAGAAACTGATGTCTTAAAACAATTAACCACCTTCTTTATGACAAGTAAATTTTGTTTCGGGCCTTTTCATTTCATAGATCATAGAAACATCTATACAATCAAAAGAATGTTGTTTGTCTGTCCGAAGCCCTCATACCTACCTACAAACCTACCCCTTCCTCTACAAATCTACCTACAGGCCTACCCTTCATACCCTATAGACCTAGGTTCAGAAGTGAACAGTTAGCTTCCCTGACTAGCAAGCAGAAGTCTCCAACTGCAGGCCAGTCTTGGAATCATTGTTCGATGTATATAGAAGCTGATAACTCCTGAAGACAGGACGTTCCCGGGACACAAAGTAATGGCGTCCTGAGGCGACAGCTGGCGGAGGGACCTGCACTGGGAACGCTCCCATATGAGGGCGTTATCCCACATAATAACCTGGCAGAACCGGTTTTCATTTTTGTGGTGATACCCAACGGGTATCACAGAAAAAAAAAGGGCAAGGTGTGTTTGAAAATCAAAATACCCATCATTTTTTGGAATGTGAAATGCCCTGCATTTCTAGGAGGCAATAGTATTGTAAATAATGTGCCTTCCGCTAAAATTAAAATAATTCTAGGATGCTATTACTTGTGCTAAAAGAGGTCATTTGCATAGTTAGAGGCTGCATTTGTGAAATCATGCCTCAGCAGTTTCCAATTAACAAGTGATGGCTTCAGTTGCATTGTTTTTCATGCATACTCTATATGGGAACATGTAGTTCAAAAATTGGCATCAAGTTCCCTCATAGAATACCTTCATTTAAGCAAATGGAAATCGGAGATTCTCCACGCAGTGAAGGAGGCTCATAGCCAAAATGAATTCATGGCTACTAATTGGGAGGGGTCTTACATCAGAACTTCGGGTCTCTACAATGACAGTTACACACATAACTGGCATTTAAAACTGTGAGCACAGCCACCTAACGGAAAGCCACTGACATGGGGCCTTGTTCCTTGCTGCAAGGACAGTCCCCTGGAAGTGTGGTGACAAAATATATAATTAATCATGTTATGAACTCTTGGAACACATGTTCTCATCATAATAACCCAAATGTCACTGTATGGTGAGTTGTATTTCGACTCCCAACTCTCACAATTGATCAATACTTCACTGGTAGAGCTGTGAGATGATTGTGAGAACAGCTATTTGAATAAACATAATGGAAAGCTGATGTGATCTGAGAATTTGTGATTACAGCAGCCTAAAGGTGAGATGTCCTTAGAACTTCCATGATCAACCCATCTAATTCAAATATCCTATGTTCCTAAGTGGGTGCTATCTTACGAAAACAGATACCCAGATAAGAGACCCTAAACACCGTGCCATACATGCAATTTAATGAGTTGTCTTTGAAGAGAGCGGTTGGTGGACAAGGAGTGATCATGGGGCACTATATATAGCACTCATGTTAAACCGCATGGTATGGCACAAATAATTTATTGTCTGCTCTATTGCATCCAAGCCCAAGTCACCAAGCTTAATAAATTGTAATTCTAAGGTGGAGCATGTCACGCACATGCATTGCATTGTAGGTCATAAATTGTAGATGTAAGCAATAGAGCCAATGACTCATCCAGCCATTGTTATGGTGCATCCAATTTTGGGAGTACATCTAGGTCTTTTGGACTGTTTTCCCATCTTAAAGATTATGTGGTATATTAAGAAACATGTGAAATTTAATAAATTCAAACATTGATGGGGTGATGGATAACACTATACTTCGTTGTGGATCATTTTGCCTTGACAAACATTCCAGCTCCAAGCCAAACAACATAAAAATTGTGGTGTATGAATACTGGCACACACATAACAACCTTTAGAGAAAGGTGAGATTGCAATAAAAATATCAATTTGAGGCCTACAAACCTACCCCCATACCAATCTCCTTTTCCTTTGGAAATTGATGAACTTGGGCTTTGCGTTCTATTGCACTAGTAGTGATGATCAACTAATGGAAAAAATCAACTTATTTTGTGAAAACTAAGTCCCATTTCAATGAAAATATTGAATGAGATTGTATGCAACTTGAATCGAATTCAAATTCCTAAATTCAATTGCAGAGAAATGGAATGTGAATTGGTGTGAAAGGTATTAAAAATTTGCTCATCTTGATAATGGTTTTGAAAAAATGATAATTGAAAAGACACATATCCAAAAAACACATTTTCATTCTTCTTTCCTTGGGAATGGGTTAAACTTATTCTAATTTTGGAACTTCATTCAAAAGGACAATTCATGGAACCTAAAATCATTCTATTCAAACTAGGTCCAATGAAATATGGGCAATTAATAAATAAAATGCCAAGTCAAAAAATCAAAGAGTTATATTATAGTTGCAACTTAGTTGCAAATGGGAGACCTATATATGGTGTAACATACACATCATACATATAGATATAATCATTCATGTTTGACTTTTTAACAAGTTGCACTTTAATTGCATGTGGGAATTATATCACAACTAGTATAAATGTAACACACAATCAACAATTACACTGTGATTAGTGTATGACTTTGACACATATGATCATGCCATGTGTATGCATTTTCACCACTCATGAAATATGACACTTGCAACTAATTGTTAGCTATAATTCTCATTGATGCAATTAGTTGTGTAATATTGTTGCCATTATGTGGTCACTATAGAATTACTATTTTTTCATTATTTTGTGACTATTGTTGAATTGTTAATAAATTAATAACTAAAAAATTTCATATTTAATCCTTAATATTTAATAATGAATTATTTTATCAATAATTTATTGAATATTACATATTTAATAATTTTAATTAATAATTATACATTACAAATAAATTAATTATTTGATAACTAACTAACTATTTAAATTATATTGATTATTCAAAAAATTAATTCAAATGATTATTTCAGATAATTAATTCACATATATAATTATCAAATAATTAATTATTTACTTGTACAATTTTTAAGAATAAAAATAAACACAAAGAATGTGGGAAAGCCTTTTTAAAGTTGTAACTCAATTTGTATCTAATGTGCAATCAAAAAAATTGACCCATAAGGTTTGTCCTTGAACTTATCTCACAAACTATATAAACAAGGTGTCTTTCTTGTGTGTTCATATTAAAGTACATGTGTTAATATGGGATGAGTTCAAAAAAACTTAACCCTAAAGACATAACACAAAATAAAATAAAAAGATTTACAAGGCTATTATTTAGTTCACCTACCCCTCTACCTTGCTACCTATTTACCTACCTAGGTAATAAGTAATTAGTCTTACTTTTTAACCTACCTAAGGAGGTAGGTAAGTAGATATGTAAGTATGTCCTACCTACCTAGTTTTACTTTAACTACCTACCTACTTATGCCTATGTATACAACCTAAGTACTTAAATAGATTTTTATTTTTTATTTGTCACAAAAATTCAATTTATATGCCACATGACAAATTTTGACTATGCCACGTATCACAATCTAAGACCATTATAAATGAACAATCATAATGGATGGTGGAGATGTATTTTTAAAATAAAATAATTTTCACCCAAAAATTTTCATAGTGCCACGTGTTTGATTTTGATAGATCAATGAAAAATGACATCAACATTGTAGTTACAAACTATTTATATTATAATTACACAATAGTTGTTCTTACGTAATTATAATTGAGTTGCATGATATGTATACATTTTCACATATGGTGAATTGCGACCATTGTAATTCATGCAACTTGTCTAATAACACTCACACCCATAAAAATACATTAAGTTACAATGAGTTGCAAATGGCCATTTGCAATTCAAAAACCCAATTGTAAGGCTAGTTGCAAATCACCTCAATTTTTCATAATGAAAAGATGATGAGGGCCAATGATAGTGTAAGTGATAGGGGACACCACAGGGATGATGGGAAAATCATCCCCCACCATTGGCCTTGCCATTTTAAAAGGTAAGTACTTTTTTGTCATCACCACCAAACCCCTTATTTTCACTATTTACAATTCATGGTTGTTTTAAATTGTCCAAGTTGATTGCCTTGTCTACCTTAAATAATGAACATATGGGCATGTGGCCTAAATGACATGTGTATTTTTTGAATAGTGAATTTGATTAAAATGACTTATTTGATTATCTATCAAATTAAACATTTAATCAAATTGAATAAAAAATTGGCCACCTTGGTCAAAATGGTCAATGGTTTCTAGTCAAATGTATTCAAGTTAGGCAATGCAAAATGACATGTTTGATTAAATTTGACCAATGGTTTTTTAATCAAATTGGACATCCTATGTTAGTTAATAAACTAAACTAATTAGTTATTACTTAAGCTAGGTAGGTAGCCTAGGTTTACCTACCTACCTACATATTTAGGCCTACTTATTTACCTAGTTATTACCTAGGTTAGGTAGGTAGACCTAAGTAGGTAAGTAGCCAAGGCCTATTTACCTACCTACTTAATTATCACTTAGGCTAGATATGTATACTTAAATAGATAGGTAGCCTAGGCCTATTACCTACTTAAACCTACCTACTTACCTCCTACCTCCTTATATGTACTTATGTACCTACTTTTAACATCTTTTACCTACTTATCATCTTACAACTTACCTATCAACCTACTTCCAACCTATTTATTAATTACATAACTTATTTATTTATTTATATAAATAGAGATGTGAATAAAAACCTTTACAAAAATTGTCACAATGTAATCCATATATTGGCAAGGATTTGGTTTATTGTTGTGAAGGTGAAAGGTTCAATTCATTATACTTTTGACTTATGTGCATGCTTGTTAACTTATTATTTTCACATATTTTTCCCTTTCATAAGTTGTTGAATTCTTGCCCATGCCATCCATTAAAGTACCACATACCCAATGGTTTGATTGGTAGACTACCTCATTAGCTTGTAATACTCATAGCCTGCCATTTTATATTTTTCTATTGCCTTGTACCATTCAGTCCTACTACTTTTCCCCTATTTTGACCATTCCTAAGTTTCAACAACCCACCTTGATACTTATCTTCTTCTTTTTCTTAGTCCAATATTACCTTTATTTATCAATGTTTAAGGGACTAAAGTAGGTAGGCTAAACTAAGGTAATTAAGTGAACTATGTTAGATAGGTTGGGTTAAGATAGGCTTACCAACAACCTACCTACTTTATTATGACCTATTTGAACCTATTTTCTATCTACCTACTTGAAAATATTTTAAAAATAATAATGCAAAATAGAAATGATTTAAATTTAGGTAGAAATTCAACTAGTCAAATGGATTACTATTTGCTAGTTAAAATGACTTGGAATCAAATAATCTCCTATTGTGCTAGTCAAAAAGACCATCCTAATCACAACAATGAACCCAAATTGAATCATCCAAATTGACAAGGTGGTTTTTTTACACCTATCATTTTGGGTATTTTTTGATAAAACAATTTAATAAAAAAACATGTTTTTGTAGTAGTCATTGCTCCCATCATTATTGAACTCAACCATTACCATCTCCATTGTTGCTAAACTTGATTGGCACCTCCCACCATTCATTAGGCCATTGTTTCAAAAGACGCACATTGGAGATGAACGAAAAGGAAAAAATGTTTCATACCATTCACCAAACCAAGGCCATTGTTTCAAAACAAATGCATCAACCTTGGTTTGAACATGAACCGAAACAACAACATTCAAAACTAGAGGTTTAATGAATGTTAGACATTTTAGGACCCACCCCTTCATTTTTTTTTGTTATTTCCACAAACTTTGTGTGCATGTATAAAAAATACTGGCTGAAATATCAAGAATCAACCCATAGTGTGTGCACATTTCATGGGTTATTATCCAATTTGTACCTTTTTAAATTCATTTTCCTTGGGGTTAGGATATTTTGGAGGTTTGAAGCACACAATGTCAAAGGGGAAGAGGAACGAAGACGATGACTAGTTGATCCCAAACACCAAATTGTTGAACATATTCAACTTGATGCCTTTTAGGTTTATGGCACAAGTTGGTGAATTTTTTTTTCCATCAAAATATATTTTCACCCAAGTTTTAATTGATTTAATGCTTAAGAGGAAGGTTTGGCTTGGTGTGTGGAAGAAGTGAAGGTCCATGCCGTTGATTGCATGCCCACATATCATTGTAATGATGGACATCTAGAGGAATACATGAAAAATTCTTGAAGAATATGAAATTACATAATTACATTATAATAATGCAAGATTGAAATGATTATATATATATGCAATGACATTATTTGTCACAAGTTTAAGTGATGGTCAAATGGTTAAGGAATTAGTTTGGGGCCCAAGAGGTGAAAGGTTCAATTCCTTTCATTTACATTAACCTCCATGATTACATAGTTGGAATGGATAGTTGTGACCTAGTTACACAACTATACTTGAATTAGACTTGTCACTTTGACCATGAGGTATATGATTATGTCAATATCATGAGATTATGTGGAAAAAAAGTTCAAGTTTGTTTTAAAATCAAATTTGTTTAAAATTTGGATAAATTGATTTAGGCAAATGAGTGCAATCATGATACAATGAGATGGGGGTCCAAGGTTGAAGTCCTTTTTCAAGTACTCCATTTGACATGATAGTGGCATTTATGTGTTGGTATAGTATTTAAAATTTTGCATTTTTCATACATAGCTTACAATTGTGTGCTAGATATAAATATTTCTTGTTTACTTCTTGATCATATATCATTTATATTATGCATCCATGCTCTATACCACACAAAGTAAATAACTTTTGTTAAAGAAATATCCTCAAAATTCATAATTTTTAGTGCCACATTCACATTTGAAACAAAAGCACCAAAATATGTTATACACATGGATTTCACATAATTTCAACTTTTGTTGTGCTTTCAATCATCAATATGAAGATCCTCTTCAATTTTTAAAAAATCACTACAAAGAATTATATCCATGTCAACCTTTGTGTTTATAACTTGTATCCAAATTAACGATTTTTAAAAGTATATTCTTTGAATTGTCTTTTGTGGCACAATGATAAAAAGGACTTGTAGTCACATATTCAATTACTACATGATTTTAAGTTGTAAATGTTATTACTATTAGTTTGGATGCAAATGAAGATGAAAAGTGTGTTCATATCATCTACAACTAATGGTGTCTAACAATAGATGAAAATTTAATTGTTTTTATAACTGTTAATGTGGTTCATAAATGATTAAACAATATGCACGATGTATTATTACATGTTAATTAGGCTACTTAAGCCTAGGTAGCTCCTAGGTGCTCTAGGTAGCTTAGTCAACACCTAGGTAGGCCCATAGGTACTCTAGTTAGTCTAGGTAGCCCCTAGGTTAACCCCTAGTACCTTAGTTGTTTAAGTAATCCCTAGGCAACCAAAATAGCTTAGGTAGCCTACACATCCCTTTAGTAGGCCCTAGATAATTTAATAGCCTTTAAATAGCCCTAGGTACTTTGGTTAATCTAGGTAGCCTAGGTACTTTAGGTAATTAGTTAGTCCCAAAGTAAGCTCATAGATACCCTAATTAGTTTAGGTAGCCCTTAGGTAGGCCAATAGGTACCCCAATTAAGTTAGGCATGCCCTAGGTAGGCCTTTAAGTAACTTAGGCATCCCTTAGATATCTTAATTAAGTAGCTTAAGTGACCCCTAGATAACCCCTAAATATCCTAGACAACCCTTAGGTAAGTCCCTTGGTATGCTTTTTAAAAATCTTAATCCTTCAAATCTACGTACTTTCTTTCACCTACCCAACATTTTAGATGTGAAAAGGTTTTAAGTAATAGTTCACCTTCTCCCCAAGCAACATGTTGTATCATCAAGGAAACATGAATGTTGCTTGAATGTTTTGTACGAACACAAAAAATTGCATAATGAAGCATTAAACAAATTTCTCACAAACCACAAGGTTTGACATCAAAGTTTATTATTTCAAAATAAATAACATATTACATGCAAAATATATCTAACAATTGTAATATGTGCCACTACCTAGTGTGAAATTGCAATTTTTAAGTATTGTATGTCACAATAAATGTCACATATTGTACATTGTAATGGATGAAACTACATAGTTTACTTTATATAGGTCTCATGAGTTGTGATTTTTTGTGTGATAAAGGCAAATTTTTTTCTAATGATCCTCATGAGGAGATTGCAAGCATAGATTTAAGTCATCACCATATCATTTTTCTTTATCTTTTTTTAGGGGATTTTTTTTTGTATTAGAAAATTGTGTGGGTAAAAAATTCAATTCATTTAAAATTTTAATAGGGTTATTTTTATTCTCAAAATTAAAATATAATCAATATAATTAATGCATTAATAATAAGTATTACAAAAACCAGAAAATTAATAGGATGAAAAAAGTGTAATATATATTAAAGTTTTTTTAAAAAAAGATAACATTTATGAAATGATATTTATTTGGTCAAAACATGCAGTTTATGAAAGTTCGAATGGAACAACTTGTGATCCATTTACTTGAGTTGCAATGCACACTAAGTTTGGAACTCAAAAGAATCAGTTTTTCTTGGTATCTTTTTTGCATGCAAACAAGCTAAATGTTCATTATTTGTAATCACTTTTTGATATAGCAAATGATTTTAAATGTGTTCCCTAATTTCATCCCATATATTTTGTGAAGTGTTCTTTGTGTTGTTCCCAAAGTTCCCATGTGTCCCTAGCATACATTCCTTTTTGCTGTCCCATATGCTTTGCCAAATGTTCTTGATGTTGTTCACACAATTTCAATGTTTACCCCCAAATGTATTCTTTTATTTTATCCCATAGTTTAAGTACATGCTATTGTGAGCTCCAGAAATAGGACAGCCTAATATTTAGTAGTCCCATCCCCACCAAGAACAACTTTTGGACAACCCCCAACAGAGGCAAGAAGAAGTGATTTGAAGTGGGATCCAGGTGGGCTGCATGACAGAAGTCCAAATCAGATGTTTGCCAAGGTTTGATTATTGTGGTCGCTATCATTGAGCTTGTAGTGGGACATTGCTTATCCTTGATTCTCGAAGTGACAATGCAAAGAAAGAACACTGTTAGGGTCACTATAAGATAACATCAAAGAAATGGAATTTTGGCTGACAATGCAACATAGGAATGTGTAGGGTAGGGGACAAATTGTGTGCCAGCTTGTAGATGGCTAGCTAGCCAATGGGAGCAAGGATGGAGCTTGGTCCAATCCATGTCCAACCTTGCTTCTCGTGAGCTATATATAAACCAATCGAATCCCATTCCGTCACCCAAATGGCGTGTCCAACCTTGCTTCACGTGGGCTATAAACCAATTGAATCCGTCACCCAAATGGCATAAACTTGGGGTGTTTCCTTGAAGTATCCAACTCTTTTGTGGTCTGCCCTTGTAATTCCTGCTCTTCGGGGAGTAGGCTAACTGTGTCATTTGTTTTCGAAACATACAAATCAAAACAGTAGCGCGGCACAGTAATCCGCGCGGGAGCTTGCCTTTAGTTTGCTGTATATCAGTGTTGGCCACGTATATTGGCCTGCCCCTGGTATCAATACTGGTATCAAGGACTCTACACGGCTGGTATGTGCTATGACCTGGCTTGAGTGACCCAGCACCCTAGTAGGGAGGGTAATAGGGAGACTTAATGTGTAGGTGTACATAGGTAAATAGGTTGATGGGAAGGTAGGTGGATGGGTGGGTAGGTAGATAGACGGGTGGGTGGGTGGGTGGGTGGGCAGGTAAGTAGGTAGGTGGGGGAGGGAGGAGGCCAGGGTGCAGAGGCAGTAGTCTAAATGTAGGTAGGTAAGTGAGACCTGGGCTGAGGAAAAAGAAAAGTTCCCAAAAAAAAACCAACCTGGGCTGAGGAAAGAGAAAAAAAGGTCAACTTCAGTTCGCCACCTTGGTTAGCCCAGGGACAGGGAGAGACGAAAGAGGTGCACCCATGAGTGCACCATCCATCCACATTCGTGCACTGGTGGGTGCTGGTTCACTCTGGCGCTATGACCTCGTACGATATTTTAAGCCTTGTTCCAGTACCAGCCTGGTAGTGATTAGGGACCTAAGGTAATAGCTGCCTTCTATCAGCTTCCTACCAGTTTCAATAAGGTATGTCCCTATATAACAGTGCTGGGCAGTTACCCGGTGTGGCCAGTTAGAATCATTGGTTCCAGTTCTGATTAGTAAAAACTGAACGGGAACCCAGTTTCAAACTAGATTTGGTTCAGCAACCGAAACCAAACTTGAACTCGGTTCTGGAAGTGGATTTTTTGAAAATAACTTTTTTGGGGGAAAAAAGGTCTGAAACCGGGGGTTAACTGGCAGTTAACTGTTGGTGTCAGGACCAAGTTATCCAGAAGCGCGTCTGATTTCCAAAACCAGAACCTGAATTTTTTTTCAAGAAGCAGACCAGAAGCAGAACCGGGGTTCCATTTTGTTGTGGAACCCCAACTGGACCCCAAGGTTCTTCATAAAAGTCAATAACCACCTGGTATATACTTGCCCCATACTAGTCAAAATCAAGCTTGGACCCGATGCCAAGACCAGGCTGGTATGAAAGTTTTAAACAGGACCCAAGACCAGGTTCAAGCTGGCGTGAAACCTTTAGAGAGGACCCTTTACCGGGACAGGGCTGGTATGAAGACTTTAAAGAGGACCCAATGCCAGGACCAGGCTGGTTTGTTCAAAAGTTGACACCAGATCAACAGTTGTTCATATCCAGACTTTGTCACCAAGAAGAAAAAATGGGGGTTGCCTGGCCATTGTACTCTACCTTGGCCATTGACAACCAGCAGTTGTAGCTTTCTTCTTGCTGCAGGTTGATTCTAAAGTCAGCCCCACATCTGCCAAAATTTAGAATCATGCTACATGGAAGTGCGTTACAAATGTGGAAAAGTTGGAAAACGCAATTTGGACCAATCTTCACCAGTAGCATCAATCCTTGCATTCATGGTGACCTCGTCTTGAGACTTTAAGGCAAAGACCGTCCATTGCTAGTTCCCAGCTATGAAAGTAATAGCCATATGGAAGGACCCAATTCAAAATTGAAGAGTTGCAAGTGAAGTTGCCTAGGTAGCTTCATTAAAAGTTGCCTTCTTGTCTTCTCCTATGAATTCTTCAAACTTCAGATCACTAATTGTTTAACAAATGATACGAGAGTGAACCTTCACTATAACAAGGCAAACATATGCATGTGTAACAAGGGATTCATCACATAATCAATTTTAAAGAGTGACTCACAAACATGGTGTTGAGAAACCAAGGTTCAAGAGAGACAATAGAGTTATCTCTAAAGTCATGCCCTGTTGGGCCTGAGTTGCACCCCTCGTTTGATGCTTCATCCCCTCCTGGCCGTTGTCTGCAAAGTCATGAAATTTTATTAAAAAAGGGTATGAAATACTAAGACTCAGGATTACATGGAGGAGGCTTGAGAACATTTATAGCTACAGTACACATACACCAGTGATTAGTTGAAGTCGTTCACGAAAAAAAAGGAGAGGGCGAACTCAGTTTAACACCAAATTTGGTGCTAAACTCAGGTTCATGCCCTCTTAAGCCCAGTGTACTTTCCCCCCTGTCTTTTGAAATCTCATCCCCAATGTGACCAAACAGGGGGTTCCAGTGCTGTCTTTTCCTGACTTTACGCATAACTTTAATGAATATGATCAATGAATACATGAATACACTTGAGAGTCCTTAAGTAGGAAAGATCACACCTCTTGATGATGAATCATCACAACAATAAATTAAATGATTAATGAATCTAGATAATTAGGTTGTCTATCAACACCCCTCTTTAACCCAAGTCCAGATTAATCAAGAAGTTCAATGATTCTCATAAGAGTCAAACATTTCATGTGTTTAGGTTTAGGTAGGGCTTTGGTTAACACATTGTCAATTGTGTCTTTTATAGGATAGTATATAACTATAATATTTTCATGTTTTTTTTTCTCATGAAGATAATGATGTTTTATGTCAATATGTTTTGATCTATCATCATGACAAAGAGTTTTAGTCAAAGATATGCACGATTGATTATCACAATGCAAAAGCAGTGGTCCCAATTGATGAAATCTAATCTCTTTCATTAATTGTTTGATCCATATCACTTCTCTAGTTGATGAAGCACTTGCAATATATTTTGCTTTAGTTGAGGACAATGCAATTATTTGTTGTTGTTTACTTTGCCATGATATTGCTCCACCAACCAAAATAAATACATATCATAATGTTGACTTGCAAAAATTTCATCATTTACCTATTAACATCATTCCACCCTTGAATTTGATGAAAGTATTTGTACGCAAACTTGAATTTGTTGATAATTTATTTCATAATTTAAAGTCCTTTTACTATACTTTCATATGTGTTTTCCAATAAATCAATTTGCTAAGTGTTATAGATGTCAACAGTATGGAGTTCATTCATGATTTATAATTAATTTGTAAATAACTTTTAATTTAGTTTCAATTCATTTTTAGTTAGTTTTTAATTAGTTTTTAGTTGGTTTTTAGTTCATTTGTAATTATCCTTTAATTCACTTCTAGTTCACTTTTAATTAAGTTTCAATTAATTCATGTAATTAAATTTCAATTCACTTCTAATTCATTATTAATCAGTTCATAATTCACTATTAGTTTTCACATGAATAAACATGGGCCACATATGGGTGCACATGGGTCACACATGGGTCAACATGGGCCACATGTAAGTTGGAAGTTTTTGTAAAAACTTTTTTGAGCTAGGTGCCCAATGGGTATAAATAGAGGTAGAATCCCACATTACTTTGAATGTGTTCAACATAAGTTTTGAATATATATCTCTGTCATGATCTTGTTCTGTTCTTGTCATGTTTTTGTAACAAAATCTTTTTGCATTCACATTGTGCACATATTGTGTTTTTATTCTTGATCTTCTTATATTATGACCTTGATTTAGAACTAGGCTTGCTTTTGTTCATGTGATTTGGAAATCTTTTTGTTTCATGCCCATGACACTAAGCTTGGATTTGCCATGTACTTGGCCATTTGATCCACATGATAAGCAAGGTTAAGGTGAATGTGGGTCATTACATGTATTAGGCATCCCATAGCCATATAATAAGACACTTCTTGCATGGCTTCTATATCTTTGGAATCTATTGGGTTCATGTTGTTGTTTAATTTAAGCCTAGTTTCAAAAAGAGTGAACATTAGTTTACAATCAAGTGTTCATATTAAATTTTTTTAAAATTCTTATTAAATGTTTGTTTTGAGAAATATTAATGGATTTAATGTCCATGTTTCTTTGGACAACCATCCCTAAACACTCATCAACATCTTTTATAAGACCTTCATAGGTCATTTCAAAACTAGTGGTTAAACATTCTTTAATGGCATGTAAAAATTCCATGTCATTACCAATTATGATTGAGTTGTCAACATATAAAGTTAAAATGATAAATTTTTGATGCAATAATTCATTTTTTACATAAATGTTGGAATCTACCATTTTTTTATAAAATCTAATATTAATAATGAAATAAGTATTAAAGCATTCATATCACATCCTTGATGTTTGCTTCAAACCATATATGCATTTGAGTAATTATTTTAATATTTTGGATTTACATAACCTTCAAATTGTGCCATGTAGATTTCTTCATGCAAATGGCCATAAAAAAATGTTGTTTTCACATCCATTTGATGCACTTAGAGATCATAAATTGTTGCCAAGGATAATAAGGTACACAAGGAGCTTATTTTGACCATGGGTGAAATTTTTTTGTCATAGTTTATGCCTTTTTCTTGTGTAAAACTATGAGCCACTAAGTAGGTTTTATAGCGGGTAATAACACCATGGGCTTTGTATTTTCTCTTCAATATCCATTTACAACTAATTATGGACCTCTCAAAGGTAAATTTTCCAATGTCCATGTGTTTCCATTAATGAATCATATTTTGAATCTAATGTTTTTTTCAATTTTTCAAAATCATTATTACTTAAAGTTTCCTTAATGGGTAGCTAGTGCATTAGGATAATCTAACAACGACAATTCACTTGTAAATGTCATATAGTCATGATATTTTGTTGGTAGTTGCCCTCTTACTGTTTTCTTGGATTTTCTTATGGCATCTTGTGGTTTGGGTGTAGAACTAGACATGTCCATATCAAATGAACAATCATCATCAAGCAATGGAATTTCTAACGCTAATAACATCTCATTTTTTTTTCTACATTGTAATTCATTTGTAAATTTGGTTGAAATGACATAGGGGTACAATCATGATAAAAGGAGCTAGGGACGCCAAGGTCCTCCTTTCCAAGGATTGGGCCCAATAATAATTAACAATTGGCCTTCATTCATTGGCTGTTGTTACAAAAAAAAGGAATTAATGTGTCAATTTTAAAAAGTCACCTTTCTTGTGCATGTAGTCAACTCACATTGAAATAACAAACTATTGGATGAGAGTGTTCGTTTCAAAATTGTTCCCATGCACCTAGTCTATTTTTTTGTCATAAGGTTCGTCACATGTAGGCTTCATTGTCTTGCTTTGGACTAGGGGCTCCCAAAATTTGCGCAAGTAACTGGAATTTTCAGAATTTTCAGATCTTGCTCAAACTTTCATTCTTTCTTGTGTGATGTCCATCTTTGGCAATCAATTTCCGAGCTCCATTTCACGAAGTTGCATGTTTATTCAACCAACATTGTGTAGGAAGTTTGTGGTGAGTATGTTTGAAGGTCAATTGCTAACCTAATATTGTAGTGCATTTCCTATAGTTCATTGTTTTGATTTCCTTTTGTTTATCTAAAGTGTATGTGATACTTGGAGCTGGATTTTTTTTAGGTTAAGGTGTTTCTGAAATCATAGTTCGTGTTTTGAAATAATGATTCAAGTGCACATTCAAGTTGGTAACAAGTTGAAGCACACAGAAGAGCTCGACACTCTTTACGACACAATATGTGTGAGGTTTGAGTCACCTTATTGTTCAAGCTTAATGTTTGTTATGCACATGTATGTTGTTAGAAGGGATAGTGACCTATTTGTTGTTCATAACTTCCAAGCGCCCTTTTTGCAACACATCGCCAAGACAACAAAAATAAGTTATAGTTGTGTAGACCTCATGAAGTAAGTTTAGTTTTTGATCTATGGTAGTTAGGTTTAACATTGGACATTCTATATTTCAAGTTGCACAAAGCTTCAAGTTGGATATGAATAGAAGAGTAATCAGTTGTTTAACATTGAATTCATTGGTGTGGTAGTGTGCAAAAACCCCTTTCGTCAAAAAAATTGAAAAGGTTGTATGGGAAACCTTGAATAGGGCAAGACATGTTGATGAGATATTGGCTCGGGGTGAGGTTGATGGAGATTCTGAAAAAGAGGAGTTCCACACACCACTAAGAAGTTCTATGAAAGAATTTGGTACTATTATTGCACTTCAGCCAACTCCAAAAACCTATTTGGAAGTTGATTCACACGTGCATTCTATTATTATGGAATAGTTGATTAGTTTAGATATTGCACATTTATCCTCCCACAAGTTTGTAACAGTTTCTCACAAGTCTGCAACAACCTTTCATAAGTCTGTAGTTGCCAAGATTACAACAAAACAAAAGGTTAAAAGATCCAAGAATTCAACATTGCCCAAAAAAAATTTCAAATTCTAATTTGGGAACAACATTTGAATGTTTATTATTCATCATGAAAAGCTACTTGCACAATCTTCATAAAAGGTAAATGTGCTACCAAGTTCTTTGGATTGAACAAAAATTCAATTCTTTTCTTTTTGGCAATTATTGTCTTCACACGTCTTGCTTGTACAATTATTTGTTATTCATGTTCATAATTCGAGTTTTTGTTTTTCTCATGAATTAAAAGTGTAGGTTCATAGATCTGGACTTAATACTTGTCAAAGTGTTTGTGTGGTTCTCTTAGGACCTTCTATTACATCTCAATTTATATCTTAGAATTGAGTCCTCATCTTAAGCAATGGATTGCTTTAGCATGTAGTATTAATGTCACGTGACAAGTGTGTGTTCCTTTTCTTAACATGTTGTAAAATTTTTAGGAGAAGAGTGATTTGCAAAGTGGATGATTTTTTTATTAGCACATACCTTCCTTGGTGCAACATTGTAATCAATCTACATAGGAGGGAGAGCTTGGAAAAGGATTGTATTAAACAATCTTGTATAATTCAAAATAAACAATTTTTAAACTAATGATTAGTTCTGTAAAAGTAGGTTGTTTCTTGTTTTAAACACATGGTGATTTTACCATTCCTTATGGAAGCACATGGGGTTTAAACCAAGTGTTTGTTGTTTTGCTTAGCAAGACATTGTGAATTTTAACTAGAAGATTGGATTGCAAAATGCTTAGTTCTTTGATAAGCACATACCTTACTTAGTACATCCTTGTAATCACCCTTCACATAGGAGTTTGAACTTGGCAAAGGACTTCACATAAACTAGTTTTGAGCTTTTCAAAACTGTAAGCAATCCTTAAATTGCTATGAAGATTATCTTTTGTAGATGTATGTTATATATTTTCCTTTTAAGCTTTGTGTTTTGTGTATTGTATCTATAATTTGCATCTACAACCTGGGCCTTTTTAGATTTATGTTAAATTGTCCATTCAGATTGTGTGAAGTCAAAAATTAAAGGACCTTGGGTGCATGTTGTGGGTACAAGGCTATGGGGAAGGATGAGAAAGAAAAGAAATCAAAGAGAGAAATTGATAAGGAATACCCCAAGTGGCCTTGGGTCGACTACCAATTTCAAGATCTAAAGTTTTTTTAAAATATTAAATAGTTACACGCAGAGGGTTTAGATCCCAAGACTGATATGATTGGTGAACATCTAACAACTATAGACATTATTAAACTCTTTGGTAATGTTAATAAATTCAAGACCACCAACCCCATATTGCCTTTGGAAAAGAAAAAAAAGTTGGAGAGGTTGTATTGGAGGGTTTATGGGATAGGTCACATTACCAACAATGAGATCATGGTGTGGTTGGTGAGAGGTTGGATAGTAGAATGCAATGGCCACAAAATTAATTGGGCCATAGCTATAGCCTTTACTACGAAGGAGAAATCATGATGGTCAACCATGAATAATTCTAGGAAAGCTTTGAAAATGGAAAGGCTAGAACTAAGTGAAGGTTTAGAATGTTTGCAAGAAGCACTGGTAACATGAATCAATTCTATAGACTTGGGAAATGCTTTTACTCCACAAAACAATCATAATAGTGAGAAAACAATGGTGTCAACTGAAGATGTTGCTAATGTTAGAGGTTATTAAAACTCAAACATGATTGTGGAAATATAACAAAACACGTATGCAACAATTACAGTTGAAAAGAAAAGCTAGCATAGAACGCTTGATTGGGCTCTGATTCAATATGGAGATCTGAAGCATATAGTTCAAAAAACATTGGATAATATTGTTGCCATTGAAACAACAATCTTTGAATTGAAACAAAAAAAATCTTCATGTCAAGTAACTATGTTTGGTTTAGGGAAATCCTTCATTTGTGAACTTCTCTACATTATGTTAGAATGCATGAAGTTTCAGTTTTTGGTTTGGAATGTTGAAAGTGGTTTAAGGTTACTATATTTCACATGTGCTTGTGTACTTTGGTCAAGGGCATAGGGTATGATTGGCTTTACATTGCCAACATATCAATGTGAACCAAGTCAAAATGTTAAAGCTATTTCTAAATATGACAAGCTTGTACATATGGAGAGTTCAAATATAAGTATGCCAAATGTGGAGGAACTATTACAATGTCAAAGCATAAAAGAGAAGGAGTTGGATGTGTTAAAAGTGATAGTTAAGGATGAGAAGTTAAAAATTATTTAGGTGAATCCTTGTATAGAGAGGTAGAAGAAGAATGTCACACAATACAAGGGTGTAAGCAAGATAAAGTGAACAACTTGATTACCTTGTCAAAACTAGAAGGAAATTTAAAATAACAACAAAACCCATTATAGAATTGTGGAACATTGAATGTTTTCATTTCAATGATTAAATATGATATATGTTTACCTTAATGTGCATTGATTTTCATATTTCAAATTGTAAAAGTAGGTTTTAAATAGGTTTTTCAAAATACAAGTACCTTTTGATGTCTATTTTTCATTGTGGGCTTTTTGTTTCAAGTAAATGTCAAGTAGGTTCTTATAAAAAGGAAATAGATTTTTTTTTAATGCCTTGCTAAAACATATGTTGATCTTCATTTCTTAACTTATTACATATCAATTTCATTAATTTTTCTAACCAAAAAGTAGACCTTTGAATACATATTTTTTAATCGATTTCAAATGTATTTTTTATTTACTTTTAAAATTCATTTGCTTTTAATTTTCTTAGAATTAGATTCTTATAAACTTAATAGAACCAACTAATGCTACTTGACACATACTTTCACCTAATTTGATGTTATTTTATGGTAGTTATATGAGAGGCGTAGGGTTAAAGTGGAGACGTCTATTTTTTTGGTATTCTTTATTTTGTTTTGACCCATATCAAGAATTGGAGAAGGTGACAATTACCCAAATGGACCTCATCAAAGAAGAAGACTATATATAGGTTGAACTGAACAACATGAAAAAAGGAAATGGTATTTCATTTTGGCTTCAACCCATTCTTCATGTTGATGTGCCATTAAAAAATGATGGAAGCAATGTCATTGTCATCAAGGCATGTGGTTATTGTAATCAATGGTATCATTGTGGTGATGTTGCATTAACTAGTTGCAAGCACACCTTTCACCCATTCTACCTTGCTGCCATGTTGAAAGATTCAAACAAGTGCAAAATTTGTATGTAAAAGTTGCACTGTAATTGGTGGACCTTTTGAGGCATCTGAGAAAAAGATGAAAATTTAACACAATTAGCTAAAGATATGAACCTAAAAGACATTTGGGAGGATATGTACAAGAAGGTTAAAGAAGTTGGAAAATGTGGTTTGCAGATGGACACATATGGTAAGCTCAAAATAACCATGTTAAATAATTGCCAAGTACACAAGTTGAACTTTTCCCTTAATTAACTTGTCTTGACCCAAATTTTCGTGGCTAACTAGTTTGTGTTGTGTTTGCAGATGTCATGTTTATAGAGCCAACCCATACTGGGTATGGGTCAACAAATGTGACTTACATACCAACTATTGATAACACACCATTCTCCAACCCCATGAATGTGTTATCATGCTCAAATGTAAGAAATGGTATTGTAGTGGTGTCATTAACAAAATCTTTTGCATGTTTAGCACTTGACACAAAGTGCATTGTAACCTCACCTATGTCAACTCAGCATTTGTTACAAGAATTGCCAAAATTGGATCGTGATCCACCAACAGATAAGTTGAAGCCTTTGAAGCTTTCAATTGAAGAGTAAACAAAACAAAAAAAAAGGATTCCCTAAAAAATGTAACAAAGGATAATTCATTTGTAAGTTCCAAACCCCTAGTGAACTAAACACTTCTGAATGCTTGTTAAATGTTTAGGCACAAATTGCTACATGCTTGATGTTCATGTTTGATGAATATATACATATAATTTTATTTATTTATTTATTTTTGTTGCACTTGTCTTTCTACAAGTGTTTTGCTTGAAGTTGAAAGTCAAAATGCTCAAAACCCAATGACTCAAAGACCTTCCACTCAAACACCAACGTTGGCAATTAGGCAAAAGCTAGTATCACCATTTGTTAGGTAGAGTTTCCTTGGGTGGTACCACTAGGAATTGTCACACCTTGATTTTCTTGGACCCATCAAATTTTGGAAAATTGTAGGAAACACTTAAATAAATATTTTCATAAATTTCTTAATGAATACATTTATTAGGTTCCATATATTTTGAAATTTTAATAATATTAATAATATTTTGTATTTCAATGTTTCTAGTCATTGCATTTAGAAAAAGTTTTAAGAATGTAACGTTGGTTCCTTTCCTTAAACTTTTTAGTTAAGAAAAAAACTTTGAAACATAATTTGGGAATTTTCTTGGGAATTTTTTTCCTAAGGTAATTTGGAAATCATTTTAGTTTTAGGTTTTTATTAGGAAATTAATTGAATAAGTATAATTTAATTATGAATTTCCACAGTTAAGGTTATCAATTTATGAAGGTGCCATTTTAATTAAGAATACACATTTTTAACAATTAAAAAAATTCCAAAATAAACTTCAAGCCATATATTAGTGCATGCAATTGATAAACATGAGAAAAAAAAAATTATAGTTGTGAAAACATTTAAAGTAAAAGGCCTAGGAAAATGATTTGGGTGTTTTTGGTTTTTTTTTCATTCCTTGAGGTGGTGCCTAATGGTACCACCCAAGGATACTTTCACCTTGCAATATAGAAATTTGGCATGTAAATAGTCAAAAGGTACTTCAGCTGATGTATGCAATGGTTTGAACCTAAACAAGATACTTGACGTGCTAGCATGGGTAGATCATCAAATTGAACTAAATATGTTGCTATCAGGTAACAATGTGTCCAAAGAACATATCATCACAATCTTGGCAGCATTTTTAACCAAGCTATTAGTTGAGAAGAACTTTGTAGTACAAGAAAAGCCTAGTAAGGTTGAAAAAATGAAAATGAGTAAAAGCAAACCTCCAAAAGCATGCAATTTTGAAAAGCCAAGAAAAACACATGGTGCTGCAAAATTAATCAAGTCACAACACATAATTACAAGAAATAGGGACAAACTTTAAAATTCAATAGGTTTACTCACTGTCAACAACTTTTGCATGTGGGATGTTGGCATATGAAAATTTGGAAGGGCTAATCAATCTATGCAAATGTTGCACCTCTGATAGGTTGTAAAGAACTCCTATAAGCTGAATTTTGATGGAGCCAAGTCCATTATGTAAGTTGATGACAATCTAGGTTTGGGTCTATTGTTAAATCTATTTATGCATGATATACACCATGAGTCATTGTAACCCATGTTACTATTAATACTTCAAGGTCATTATTGTCTGAAGCCATTAGGATTACACAAATTTGATCTCTACACAAGTAATAGAATACCAAATCTATAGGTGTAGAACACATTTTAAATGTAGCAGAAAGTTTTTAAGTGAAACAAACATTAAGATGTTATGTTTTACCTTCCTACAAAACATAAATGGCTTGCAAAATGTAACTATTGCTTTCAACAATAATGGATAAGACAATCATGAACCAAACGTGCCATATGATTATGCTGCAAAGACACAAGGAAAGTTCGTTTGTTGGACCCCTTAATAAATTTCCACATTTGCCATTAATTTTAAACAATTATGGCCAATTTAGCCATTTGTGCAAGCAATATTTGACATGCTTAGGCTAAATTGGGCTTTTGGTTGAATGGCATCATAAAGCGCTTTTAGCAAAGAAGAGCTACTAATTTTGGTGATGGTTGCTTAATTGAAACTGATTTTACAACTTTTACAAGACAAAAATAGAACAAAATTAAAACACTTTGGGGACTATATAACCACATTAACAAGAACAATAAATCTCTTGAATAGTAACAGTTAAGATAATCAAGCACAAACAATTCACTCATGTTAGAAACATTTCATGTTAAGTTCATCACCACATTTTTATTATCCAAAGAATGCAACACAAAATCCAGTTGAAGATTTTATTAAAAAATTCACAACACTCAAGGCTAACTTATCCATGTAACACATCAAAATTAATCATTGAGCAATCTAAAAACATCAATGCCTTATTCAATGATCCCTAGAACTTTTGTAGGAAGTTCATATGTTGCAAAGTTACTTCTAACTACATGAGTAATTGAAGGCATTGGGAATTTAGATGTTACAATTAAGTGAAAGAAAACTATGGTTGGTGATGAATTTTCCTAGGAAGATAATAAGTTCAACTCTTAGGTCAAAGCCCTTCATACCATAGACATTTAATCACATTGTCACCTTCATACCAAGTTTGTCCCTGGTCATCTATGTATGATTTTTTTACACTGTGAACAAGCTTGTCACACAACAATAACCAAAAGCTCTCACATATAACAACAACATTATCCCCCACAACTAAGTCATCTACAATTTGCTCTCCTCTTGATCCAAACTTTATTTCTTGATTGCATTCTCGTATTCTATCCCTAACATCATGACAATTCACATGTTTTAGCCTTGCAAAAATCCATGGTGGGACAAGGTGAATTTGCTCACATTGAAGCTCTAAATTATTGTCCACACAACATGGGCAAAAACATGTTAAGTGTCTATATTACACTTGGGTTGGGTCTTGACAATTGACATTTTGCACTTGATGAGCTTTGTGGCTCCTTTTGATTGTTGAACATTCAAAAGCCTGTGCTCTATTAATGTCACCCTCTTTAACCTCCCAAAAGGATTTGTTGACCACACCACACCATGTAGCAAGATGAGAGGCATGAAACTTGTGTGATTCTGCTTTCAAAAAAATGATAGCTTCATGCACATTTTGAATTTTCATCCCATTAAGCTTTAGCTATTTTTTCTTGAGCTCTTGCTTTTACAAAGCTCTCACTCCATCTACCTCCCCCTTGTCGTGGCCGGTAGCAAAGTAATTCCATGTCATCTGGCATCCACTTGTGAATTCATTACAAATTGTTTCATTATGATACCTTGATATAAAAAACCAAGATTGTGTGCTTTTGAACTAACCAACACACCCATTAGACCACACCACATGATGTTGAGGAAAACAACCCCTTTCTTTCATAAACAACCATTGTAATCTGAAAGCATGTTGGACAAAAAAGGTGTCATGTTCTTTTTCATCATAAATGTGGTAATGAATATTTTTTAAGATTTTGGACCCAAGTTCAACTAGATCAAAATCCTTGTTCCATCGTTATGTAATATGCACCAAAATAGTGATCTAGAAACTAAACCAATGCATACCTTGTTATTCATTTTGCACCATGAAAACATAGTTATCAAAAAAGTCTATGCATGATACCACAACATCTTTAGGTATATGTTGTAAGTAGTTTCTAAGTTCCTTTTCTTGCCACTATGACACATAATTATGCATAATGAAATCACCTAGTTGTGGATTCAAATCTAGGCTATTAATTTAGTAGGAGTTGTATCTTTATACTAGACTTGTGACATTTTTTTGTCTTGACCATTATTATTCTTCCCAACAACCATGTACCTTATGCATCACTGTTGTAGCAACTTTTCTATTGAAGTTTTAGTGGGACATAACTTTAATTTTTCAACCCCATAATCCTGACATTGGCCCATTAAACACACCCTTTTGTGGAACAAATCAAACTCCCCCTTTGAACAAAAAATGGACATCCATAAAATTAGTAATCCCATTAAATAGGTTCAAGTGAGCACAACATGATTGTTGACCTACAAACCTTATCTTTGGCTTACATACTTCACATGAACATGCACAATCTCCATGTACCCCTTTCCCAACATCAACTCCCTCAACTCGGTATGGTATCTACAACAACAAGTATTCCATTGTTTCAGCCGCTTGACAAACCAAGGCCTTAGCAATTGGAAGGAAGTGAGTTGAACTTGAACATCTAGATTTGCCAAATTGAAAGTAGTGAAAAATTCAAGCTGCAAAACACTAGAAAATAAACTAAATTAGTTGATGCATGTAGCCATGACCATTCATCCTAAATGCACTAGCTTTATCATGTCTAATTAACATTGAATTACTATAAAACAAAGCTACTATACACATTAAGCATAAGGTCCAAACACTACAATAAAATTCAAGATGAGCAACACCAAAAAAAGACAACACATATGGATATGTACATGGCCATGACCACTTTGAAAACTCAAGCCCATTTGCTTGAAATAATTTATGATGACTATTGAAAAGCTACAAAAGTATAAACAACAACTACAAGTGGTGTTACAAATAGATATATTCAAAATACACATATTCAAATATATATTTAGATAAACATTCAGACATTTAGACAGATAGATTGACATTTCGATTGACATATTCAGACAGACATTCAAACAAATAGATTTAAACACATTTAAACAAACAGATTTAGATAGATATCTTGAAAGAAACATGCATATAGGTAGTTTTATTCAAGGAATTGAAATATTCCAATGACTATATCAATAAACACAAGGTCATTTTTGCAATAAAATTCCAATCTTTGCAAAGATATATTTAGACCACTTTGAAAATTCAAAGTGGTTGTTTACATTAAAATCAAATTCAAACCTTGGATTACGATAAAGCAAAGCTATTGTACACATCAAGCATAAGGTCCAAGCTTTCAAACAAAATTCAAGATGAACAACACCAAAAACAAACATCAAACTTGGATATGTACATGGCCATGACCACTTTGAAAATTCAAGCCCATTTGCTTGAAGTCATTTATGATCACTGCTGAAAAGTTACAAAAGTTAATCAAGGTTGACATAAGGGCATCAAATGCTAACACAAGGTCCATGTTCCATAACAAAGTTGAAAGTGATGTTACAAATAGATATACTCAAAATACACATGTATTTAGACATATAGATAGACATTCAGATCATAGACATATTCAAACAAATTCAAACATACATATTCAAACAAATAGATTCAAATAGACATCTTGAAAAAAACATATAGGTAATTTTATTCAAAGAATTGAAATATTTTAGTAACTATATCAATAAACATAAGTTCATTTTTGCAATAAAATTCCAAGCTTTGCAAATATATGTATATTCAGACCACATTGAAAACTCAAACTATCCATTCAAAATGGTCATTTGCATTAAAACCATTCAAATCATAAATTACTATAAAACAAAACTATTGTACACATTAAACATAAGGTCTAAGCTTTAAAATAAAATTCAAGATAAATTGATAAGTCAAGTTGTACAACCTTAGTCAAATTGAATATTTAATCAAAATGATCAATTATTTTTAGTAAAAATGACCAATGGTCTTTAGTTAAGTTGAACATTTAGTCAAGATGGCCAATGATTTTTTTATCAAATATGACATGGTTTACTACCCTACGAATCTACCTCCTACTTACTCATCCACCTATTTATTTAGTTAATTATTTACCTACCTATTACCCACCCACCCACCTACCTTTTATTTATTTACCTATTGACATACCTACATACGTACCTATATTTTTCACTTTTATACAACCTACGTACTTACTTACCCACCTACCAACATATTATTTATTTCCCTATCGACCCATTTACCTACCTAATTTTAATCACTAGGTGTAACCATTAGGTTAGTCATTATGTTTAACCACTATATTGAGCCATTAGATTTACCCAAAATTTAGCCAAATTTAGCCATTAAGTTTAGCCATTATGTTTAGCCACTAAATTTGGCACTAAGTTTAGCTTAAGTTGAACCATTAAATTTTGTTAATATGTATAACCTAAATTTAGCCACTAAATTTAACTTAAGTTTATCCAATATGTTTAACCATTAAAGTTACCCACTATGTTTAACTTATGTTTAACCATTATGTTTAACCACTAAATTTAGTTTAAATTTAGACATTATGTTTAATCAAGGTTTAGTCATTATGTTTAACCCCTACATTTTGCCACAAGGTTTAGCCTAGGTTTAGCTATGTAATATGTTTAGCCATTAGGTTTATTGACTAAGTTTGGCCACTATGTTTACCCATGAAACTTATCCATTAGGTTTATCAATTAAGTTTAACCACTATGTTTAGCCATTAAATTTAATCAAACTTTAGCCACTATGTTTAACCATTGATTTAAATTAATGAGTTTAACCACTAGGTTTAACCATTAGTTTAAGTTGACGAATTTAGCCATTAGGTTTAGCCATTAGTTTAAATTGCTGAGTTCATCCTCTAGGATTAGCCATTTGTTTAAATCATGGAATTTAGCCACTAGGATTAACCATTAGTTTAAATCGTTGAGTTTAACCACTAGGTTTAGCCATTAGTTTAAATCACTGAGTTTAGCCACTAGGCTTAGCCATTAGTTTAAGTCAATGGGTTTAACCACTAGGTTTAGCTATTAGTTTAATTCGTTGCGTATAGCCACTAAGTTTAGCCATTAGTTTAAGTCGTTGAGTTTAGTCACTAGGTTTAATCATTATTTTAAATCATTGAGTTTAACCACTAGTTATCACCTAAATTTAGCCATTATGTGTAGTGACGTGAAATAAACATGTGAAATAAAAAATTTGTTAAAAGTTGAACATATTTGATGGTGTAGTCCATTGGTAAACACTTGGTTTATCATTATGAAGGTTTGGGGTTCAATTCCTTGTACTTACAACCTATGTGCATGTTTAGAAAGCTAGTGTAGGTAGATTAAATTAAAGTAGCTTGGTGAAGTTAAGTTAGGTTAGGTTAGGTTAGGTTAGGTAGGTAAGTTAGGTAGGTTAGGCTAGGTTAGCACCTACCTACTTAAGTGCCTTTTTTCAACCTACCTAAACCTATTTTTTACCTACCTACCTATCTACCCATTAATTTAAAAAATAATAATCCAAAAAATAATTTTAATTTAAGTATAAATTTGACCTAGTCAAATGGTCCACTATTTACAAGTGAAATAGTTAGTCATTTTGTTAGTCAATCTGCCAGTCATTCAAAACATGGCCAAAACAACTTGTCCATATTGACAAGGTGGTTTTTTTTACGCTCGTCACTTTTGAGTATTTTTTTACTAGAAAACTTAATTAAAAAAAACCATGAATTATAATAATGATTATTGTCTCGGTATTCCACCACGAAATAATCAAGTTTTTTGTTAATTTTGAAAGGATGTTTGACATTTTAGCATGTTGGTGAGATGTCCAAAATGTAACTCTAGATGAATCCAACAATTGCTTTCTTTCAACAACCCACCTAATGTTCCTCCTATCCACCCCTAACACCTTTGCCACCTCTTTATAACTTCTAGCAAATTGGGAGGTGTCAAAGGTACAAACAATGGCTTTTGCCATGGTGATCTTTGAGGATTTTAGACCAACCAAATGGGAAATCAAACTAGATTTAAGACTATCTATAAGCTTTTGGTTTCTTTTCACTTTCTACAAATCTTGGAGGTAAGGTGGCAAAACATCTTTTAGCAAAAGGTGACTAAACAACTTTTCCAAAACAATAGTTTTTAAAGCTAGATCAGTCCCTACCATGTATTCAATTATGAACATTACTATGGTCCTTGTATATGCAACATTGTTCCTTTGACATTGTCTTTGATTTCTAGAGGAATTGGATAAAACATTCACATCACTGATTTGTTGCAAAAATTGTTGCTGCAATGTTTATTCCTTTGCATAATCTTGGGCTTTTTGTTTTTTGTACTCAAGTTGCCAGTCTCAAGCATACACCTTCCTCCATTGCTTACAAGCATCCTTCGCACCCATTCATCTTTTCCTTCATTTTCAACACATAGTTCATCATGATCGACATTTTGATTATCATGTTGTTTTAATTCATTCTCCGCATGTAACTCCTCAAGATCCTCATTCTCTGCACCTAACTCTTCATGATCATTGATAGATGCTTCGGAACCATCTTCATCCACTAAACAAAGAATTGCAACAGCTTTAGTTTTTTGTTTCTTTTTATTGCTTCCCATGAAGAATCCAAAATTTAAAGATGAAGCTCTTACATTACATTTGCTCAAATGTTAGATCTATAGAAACCACAACTCCCCTTAGATAATAGTAATCTGGATTTACAAATTACAACTTGCATAAAACATTTCTGACATGAATTAGAGAACCTACTTTAGCTACCTTCAAATGAACACAAAATTACAAAAGAAATTTACATTCAAGGTGATTTGTCAACATCTAAGCAACAAATGTTGGGTTTGTGCAACTTTAGGGCACCTCTAAGGTTATTGGTGGAATGCAAAACTAGATCTACAAATAAACAAAATAGATGTTCAAATATGCACATGTTGTTGGAATTCAAAAAACCATATAAATTATCTGTAATCACAACTAGTTAGAATTTCCTTAAAGAGGTTTGTGTAATTGGAGCTCAACAAATCAATATATTGAAAAGTAATAGAATCAAACGGTTAGGGCACTTGAAAACTTTGCAAGTTGGATTTGGGTAAGAAATGTTAAGCTTGTAGATTCAAAACGCTAAGATGTAAGGTCCACCATTTTAAAGTTTGGTGTTTTGTCTAGACCTTGAAAACTTTTAGAACTCAGTGCTATGGTGGGCTTGAAGATTAAAACCTTGAACAAGACAACAAAATAATAAAGATTAAAGTTGATGCATGAAGTGCAATACATCGAAACTCAATTCGACTATGGGAGTTTTGCAAGTCCAACACTATGAACAGGTCCAACACATTTGTTCGTTTGGCCATTGTGGAAGAGCCCAAGTGGAGTAGGCACCATGTTGGAGCAGTAGTTTGTTGAAACCCTAATTCACAATCAGGTATTTAATCAATTTCTTGTTAATCTAGACCATTCAAAACATATTACTTTTATCATGATGACATTTTTGTGTTTGTCTTTGTGTTTTTCATCTACAATGATGGAAAACATTATATTTTCTATAGAGTTTTATGCTAATATATCTTACAACCCTAATTTGCCACCATATATGACATATAACTATTAGAAAAAATGATGTTTAAATGTTTAAACATTTATTCAATGTGTGTATATGATAGTATGCTATTGTTTTATTATGCAAGTATTGCATTATGGGTCCCATTTTGCCAATTACCTACATATAGTTTTCTGAACTACATATTGATTTGAATGGAAACATCACTTATTGCATCACAAAATTATGAAATTTTTTCATCAAGACATATATTATAATAAAATGTATAACTTTCATTTTAATCATAATCATTTGAATTATTATAGCCATTAAGCACATTAAAAAATTAGAATCCAAATGACACATCTAAAACGATTTTTTAATGGTTCAAAAATTGAGGACCTTTTCATGAAGTATATTAAAGCACATAAAAAAATTAAAAGCATTTGGTGAAGTTTTTTGTAGGAAAAAACATGTTCAAATTTTTAAAGCACAATTAATAATTTTTTTGTAAGTATTTTATGTGTGCTAAAAGACTATCACACCATAATTGTCGCAACCCCACTTTGAATGAAGTGTGAGGTTGCCACTCACACTCACGAAAATGGGACTTAGGAGTCCTTCGAGACTCCCAAAAATTTAGAGCGTAATTGCAGGGGTCAAAACACTTTGCATTGAGGCGTTCTTTACACCGTTGGAAAGGTCTTGAAGTGTAGATGTCCAAAATGGCCTCGCATGAGCCATTTGGACATCTGCAGCACAAGTTATGGTCGAAAGAAGGGCCAGGAGTCAAATTGGTAGTTTGACTCCCAACCACAAAAAGTCAAGAATCGACCCGATCCAGTGCATGCAGGTGAAATGCGACACACCATTGGAAAGCTTTCGAGGAGAGCTATAACTTTGGTTTAGACCTTGTCCTGATCCAAGCTCGGGGTGAGAAGTTATGAACGCCCAAAGTCCCAAGAGTCCAAATCGGGATAGTTTCAGGACTCCATTTTGGGAGTCCCGGGAAAAAGAGCCATTTGGATGCAAATGCGGTGGAAAGCTACAAAAAATACTATATGGGGGAAGGTGGTGGCTTCCCCAAGTCCGAGCCGTGGTGAGTCAAGTGAGTCCAAGTTCGCCCATGGCTTGTCCCAACATTGAAAATGTGCAGAATGAGTTTTAACCAACTTGTTGGTTGGATTTGGATGCAAGACCGAATAACTAAGTAAGTTTGTCCCTCTTCCTAGTCTAATCCCGGAGCTTTCAGCACGCCCCTCTCACTCCCTTTAGTGTTGGAAGCTGGGAGCGTGCCCCGAGTCCCCCATATTTCCGCAACTTGAGTGACTTAGCCCCAACTTGGGGCTAACTAGGGACTTGGGAGCGCGTCAATAATGAAATGGTTTCAAATTTTGAGCATTGTAATTTCATAAGGTGATAAAAGAAACTATAAAATCTCATGTAAATATCATTTAAACATAATTTTTGACGATTAATTTTTTTGACAAGGTGTAATTTTCTATTGCAATCAACAATTATTTTGGCTCCATTTATTATGACTACACCTTAATGCGTTGTCCTATTGTTCATACCTTATGCGTAAGGAGGGAGATGCAACTTACAAGCAACAATGTGATGTCATTCTCAAGCCTAAAGATCTTTGACTTCAGGCTTTGTTGATAATTTTTGATGACACAATCCTTTTTTTGTCAAATTTGTAAAGATTTGAAGAAGGACCTTCTTGCCATTGGGATCTAAAACCAATCAATGAGTCAACATCAAATCCAATATTTTCTAATGATCATGTTAAGTTCAAATTTCAAAATGGTTTGCTATATTATGATGGTCTTTTGTATCTTCCTGATGGCCTTGCATGGTTTCAAGTTCTCCAAGTTAGGCACAATGCTTTGACTATAGGCCATTTTGGATTCAACAAGACCATGGAGTTAGTGTCAAGATTATTGGTGGCTATAGCATTGGAAGTATGTGAAGGAGTTTGTCAAATTTTGCAAGGTTTGTGGTTGAACAAAAAATCCTTTTCATCACCTTCATGGTCTCCTTCAACCATTGTAGATCTTTGTATCCCCATGGTCTCAATTTCCATGGATTTCATCACAGATCTTTCATTTTTTAAGTTCTTATAATTCCATCTTGGTAGTGGTGGACCGTTTCATGAATATTGTTCATTTCATTCCTTGTACCAAAATAATAACTAGCAAAGGAACAACCAAGTTATTCCTTGATCATATTTTTCAATATCACGGTCTTCCTCAAGATATCATTTTTGATCATGGACTTTAGTTTGCATTTAAGTTCTTGAAGTGACTTTTTGAGTTTTTGGGTGTGAAGGTGAAGTTGTCATTAGCTTTCCACCCCTAAATGAATGGTCAAATAAAACAAGTTAATCAAGTCGTGGAATAATATTTACGATGTACAACCAATTATCATCAAGATAATTAGTCAAAACTTTTGGCCATGGCAAAGTTTGCCTATAACAACACAATGCATTCATTAACCCAATAAACACATTTGTCTGCAAATCACGGTTCGCACCCCAAGTTTGACATCCAAGGTGTGAACAAAATTATGAATCTAGTAATTGAGGATTGGGCCATGTGGTTAGCAAGTGTTCAAGCTCAACTTATATGACATTGAAGAATCCCAAAGGTGATACAAGGAGAATGTTAATGAACATTGGAAGGAACAACCTAACTTCAAGGTTAAGGATTAATCAACAACATATCAAAACAACAAGGCCATTAGAGAAGTTGGATCATCAAAAGTTAGGTCCATTCCTCATTGTGAAACAAATTAGTGTCATGGCTTTCAAACTCAAACTTTTAGGTTTTATGTGAATCCATCATATGTTTCATGTTTCCTTGTTAGAACCTTACCACACATCTACCATTTCAAGAAAAATTCATGATTCCCCTCCATCTATTGAAATCAATGGTGAACAAGAATATGAGTGGACGACATTTTGGATTCAAAGATCTTTAACCGTCAATTCCAATATTTGGTTCATTAGTAGGGGTATGATGTGAATGAACACACTTGGGAACCATTCAAAGACCTATCAAACGCCATGGAGAAGGTTCATAAGTTTCATCAACGAAATCTGAACAAGCCCAATCCATTAGACTTCATGGAACTTGTCATTAGATAGGGAGATGATGTCATGAATGCCAACACCATGTTCAACCATGACTTATAATTAATTTGTACTTAAATCCTAATTTAGTTTCAATTCATTTTTTGTTAGCTTTCAATTAACTTCTAGTTAATTTTTAGTTCATTTGTAGTTATCTTTTAGTTCATTTCCAGTTCATTCTTAATTAATTCAATTAAGTTTTAATTCATTTCTAGTTAACTTTTAGTTAATGCATAGTTCACTATTAATTCCTATGTGGATGGACATGGGTTACACATGGATGAATATGGATCACATGTAATTTGAAAGTTTTTTTAGAAGTTTTTTTAAGCTAGGTGCCCAATGGGTATAAATAAAGGTAGAATCCCGCGTTACTTTTAATTTGTTCAACATTAGTTTTAAGTATGTATGTTTGTCATGATTTTATTTTGTTCTTGTTTTGTTTTGTAATAAAATCATTTTGTATTCACATCGTGCATACATCGTGTTTTTGCTTTTGATTTTCTTATTCCATGACCTAGATTTAGAATTAGGCCTGCCTTTGTTCATGTGGTTTGAAAATCTTGTTGAGTTCTTTTCATGCTTATGACAATTTTAAATTATTCCACCATAAGTTATTCCACCTTAAATTATTATATAATTTTTTTATATGTTATTTTACCTTAGGTTTTATATTATATTTCAAATTATTTAAAGTTATTATACCTTATAATAAAATAACTTATAATAATATAAAATAAAATGACTTTGAATAGACTAAGGTACAATTTGAAATAACATATATTAATTTAAAGTAAAAGAACTTAAGGTATATTGTAGGGTTAATTAAATAATTTAATTTAAAATAATTTAAAGTATAAAGCTTATAATAAGATAGGATACCTTTTTAAAATAGAATAACCTATAATAAGTTTTTGTGGTATAACCAAGCGTATGATAACTTATAATAATTTATAATAGCTTATAATAACTTAGGGTATAAATTAAAATAATTAGGATAATTTAAAATAACATAGGGTATAGCCTAAAAAAACACAAGGTATTTAAAATAACAACATAAAAATAAATCTATTTATCATAATAGATTATAATAATAAATTATTTCAATTAGTAATGAAACATGATGTTTACATAATGATCTTATAATGAAATATTAACTTTAATCAAAGTGAAATCACCAAGTTACAATGAACCTATTTCATTTTTAAAGTCTTGTAGTGATTTAGGTTAGTGAATCGCATCCCACTTTTGTACTAGTGAATTTTTTTCAAATTGTTTAGGCTTAAGTGAAAGAAGGATGAATGACTAGGTCATGACAAATTTATGCAAGCAATAAAATTTCTCCAAGTATTTAGGCCAAAGTCCAAAGTTCAAATGCTTCAAAGGTAAATTAGAACATCTATTTTCCCTTGGACTACATTTTTGTTTGATGATAATATCTTCAATTTCTTTAACTTGATCATCATCTTAAAATTGATAAGTATTGTCTCAAATTGCAAAATTTTATTTTTTATTAGAATTTAAATTTGGTCTTTATTATTCATTTGCTACACTTCTTATCTTTATTGCAAACATAATGTTTATATTTATGTACCTATTACATTGGAATAAATTGTGGCCACAAGTTATGTGGAGAGGTGGTATTTATTAATTTCATGTGGATGTATACAAGTGCAGGCATATGGAATTAATTTTGCAATGGTTCTTGCTAGTGGATAATTTTTTTACATTGGAAAGTTTAACAAGATGCAATTAGAAGATAGGTTGGAAATATAATAAGAAGTTCTTCATTATATATTGGCACAAATTATTTCTTGTCAGCAAATTTTTAAACTTTTTGATGTAGGGGTCTATTGGAGAAAAGGATGTATCATGTGATTTGAAGTAGATTGTTCATACTCACTTCTAAAGAAAGTTTCATTAATGAAAAGGTTTTGTGGAACTTGGTGTAGATTGTCTATTTGGTGAAGTAATGGAATAGTAGACAATTTCAATTGCTTTAGAGCCATATGTTTCAATCTTCAAGTGTGATCCCAATTCCTTAAGGCCTATCCCCTTATTACTTTAAGCTTTGAAGTCCATTTTGTAAAAACCTCTCTTGTTGTACTTTACGTAGTTCTTCAAATTTGGTGGCTATCATTCTATCAACTTTCCCACATGTGCATTTCATATATACAAAATTACACTTCCTCTATATGCTTGTTTCATAAATCGAAACTCCCATAAAATCCCATAACTTATAAGGGTAAAAAGCTCAAGGGCAATATTTTTTCAATAATACTTTTGTTTAGAGCACATAAAAATGGTGAATTGAACCTTTTAGAGGAGTTTTCTAGTTGACAATTATGAAATGAACATGTTTAGCAAAGTTTATTGGGCCAATGAACATATGTAGGACTTGATGAACCTCTATTTTGGGGAGTTGTAACTTGTATATAGTGCTAATCTTGAAAAGAACATGAACTATACTCTCACCATTCATGCTATTGATTCTAGTACCTATCATTGTATTCTTGTCATTTAAAAATGATAATTTTTTTCATATGGGCATTTACTATTTACTATTGAGTCTTGACTTGTAAAAACACAACCCTCTTTAAGGTTCATCTTTCATTAGTTTGCTGGTTAACTTTTCCAAAGACTTTCATGTTGCTAAACTTTCTTTGGTTTGCAATGTGTAGATTCTCAAAGCTAGATGGGTTGATACTTGAAAGATGAAACTATAGGTTTGTCATGAACTGGTAAAATGTGTTGGGAACTTGGGTTTTGGGGCCTGGGTCCAGGCATGCACATTGCAATGTGCAAAGTACAAATTCCAATTAAGGCTTAACAACATTTTGCCTTAACATGTGACTTAAACATTCAATCTTAACTTACACATTTATTTTATTTTGTAATTTTGTGTATGAAAATAACATTACATCTGAACTTCATACAAAATATCAATAGACATTAGCTTCTTGTTCTATGTAGCCAAATACAGCCCCTTGGCAACACACATGTCACCAGTGTTGTCGATCACATCTTTCTTCTTATAGCCACTCTGTAAACATTTGAAAGAGATAACTCACCACTGTACGCACTCTTCAATTTTAAAAATTCGCCAACTCAACTCCACCTCTCCAAAAAAATTAGCCCATTATGCTGAAAAGGGTCTGGCCTGTGCAGCCAGCATAGCAACTAGGTGGTCTTGAAAAAACAATGGCTGGTGCATACGATGCCATGGTTGAGAAAATGCATTAAACACACTCTAACACTCCGTATTGATTGGTCAAATTGATTGATTGTTCTAGGTGGTTGATTGATTCATATGATTGATTGGTTGGAGTGATTGATTGGTGCATGTGATTGGTTGGTCCAAGTGATTGTCCGTTATACGGATCTCCATCTCAAGTCTACGAGCGGGGCATGGAGACAATGAGCCAACTATCTTGGATGTGAGGTTTACTGGTGGAGGCCCAAATGGTGGGTATGGTGGAGCTGCTCTTAAGACAACATATGTCACGTGGTACAGGGCTTATGTAAAGGTACAGCACCTTTGATGTTACCTTTTGAACACTATAAAATGTGCGGTGCAAGAGTCATGATTGGTAGATTACAAGTATCTCGACTACTTTATAGATAGAGAGGTTGTAAGGCCATGTGCTTATGTTTTGTAAGGCCATGGCATAACAGGGTGATTGTGCTGGGAAAATGGGGTGAAGGACTAGACAAATTCATGTTGGTTGCCCATTTTGAGTCGTTTCAGTAGAGCTTGTTTTGTCCTGACAACTGTTTTTGGGGGGGGCCAAAGTGGTGGTATGCAACTTTGATAACATATTTTAATAGTTTTCTTGTGTTTCACGATTTGTATGACATAACCATGGTAAGACCGAATGAGATACCAGACATCATGAGATACTAGGGGGGTGGCTCCAGTTTGTCAAGTGAGTGACCCTTAGTGTGTTTGCGCAGTGATAAAAGCTATCCACACAAGTGAGAGTGATAGTGCTGCTACACTTCTTTGACATAGGCGCAAGTGATCACCCTGCAATCAGGCTACAACAAATGAGCGATGAGTTTAGAAAATATAGGTTAAGTTGGCTCCTACTTTGTAAACTGGATATGGCACACTTGAGATGATCAGTGGCCACAAATCTCTACATCATATGAAATCAAACCTCCCTGAAAGGAAAAAGAAACCAACCAGCAAGGTTGTGTATGTATTCAGCCATGGATCTAGGCCAGATTAGCCTTTTTGCTTATTCACTCCCTGTTGGTGCTGGGGAAAGGGCTCTAGATCCCAACACTTTTTGTTCATCTGGGCAGATGAAAAAACCTAGCAGCTAGTCTCCCTACTAAACCAAAAAGGTTGAGGTTGAAAGTCTACAATTCATAACTCAGCATATCTCCACCCGCAACCCTATTGCGACTCTACCAATGTTTACTATATCTACCTTAGAGTGTTAATTATTTCTCTATCTCCACCCAAAAAGGCGAGCATACACATATTTTACTTGTCCACATAAGCACTGAAAGACAAACATAGAGTGAGCCTCTACGAATATACCCAGCGGTGATCAGTATGTGACTTTGCACATAACAGATGAAGAACAGTCAAAACATGCCTATTTGGCCTAGCTTTTTTGCACAATTGGCTGCGGCTGGAAAATGGAACACCAAAGCTCTACATCTACCACATAAGAGTGTAACAAATTTGATTTGATTGTTGGTCCCTTTTTCTGATTGGCCAATGATAATGGGTCAGGTGGTTTGTTATTACTACAGTCTCCCACCTATAGGTAGTCTCAGTTTTAGTTTAGTTTGATGAGTGAGGTTGCAAAAAAGTAAATAACTAAACTTGGATTTGAGAATTATGTTGGCAGCCTGGCACATACTGAGCTCTACTGGGGCCTAGAGCACCTCCTGAAGTGTTTGGTATATGACTCTGCAAAAGTATTTCTCACATCCAAGTTTAGTTACTACTTTTTTTCCAACTTTCTCACTCTTAAAACTAAAACGAGGACTACAAATAGGTGGGACACTGCTAATAGCAATCCACCTGGACTAATCAAACTATCTAGGCAATCAACAGCAACCGTTAGGCTTGACTATGCCTTTTACTAGCCTCTCCATACTCCAAGGAAATGCTAGACCAAAAGCATTTTGCTGAGCCAAACCGGCATGTCCTGACTTTTCTTTATCCAATTCTCTTATGCAGGGCCACATACTGAGCACCTGCGAAACTGATCTTACACCTGCCCACTGCCCATGAATGAAGAAGGAATGCATAATTCTCACACTTTGCAAATAACGTCCTCCCATCTTCCTTCATCTATGGGTATGACATTTGTCGACACCTCCGGCTTCCCTTCCCACAATGAATTGGGTGGAGAATGGAGACCTTCTGGCCAGAGAGATTACTAAGTGGCTGGCATCTAAGGAAACCAAACTTAGTAGTAAGGGGTTGGAAGGGGAATGCAGTGTGCTCTTTATAAGTGGCTGCTGATGGTGGGGCTGGACCAAAACAAACGCATGCCCACCACGCCCCCTCCCAATACTTAACTTCGTAGCTTACCACCTTTACAACAACCATAGAAGGACTAACATAGTGAATTTTCCTAAAATGGCAGATTCAGCAGCTGGGCCAATTTATTTTTTGCAGTTGCAAAGATTGAATCATGACAAACATGTGTGGTGGAATAATTTGGTGAAAAAAAGTAAATCCATTCTGTTTAGTTGGTAGGGATCAGGTTCCCTACTTCTCTTGACCAATTGAATCGAAGTTTCCTGCTCACAACTCCCCCAACACAACAATGCCCAAGGAACAGACAGACCATATCTTGGTTTAACCTACGGGCTTTCCATTTACGGGCTGAAGGACAAGCCTGGGCTTAGTTAAGGTAGAGTAGGGGTTACCATTTTGGGCAGGGTGCGGCCAACATGGGCCAAACGCAAAACGGGCACCTCTTGGCTTTTAGTCATTCGGATGCCCTGCCCCAACATGTGCGCTTCCCTGCCTCACGCGCATATATTGCCCGCTCACTTGCCTCTTCCGTGCCATCTCCTTTCCCTCTCTCTCGCGTCACTGCCCCTGAGCATTCTTCTTCATCGCTTACGGCCTCATGCTTTGCCGCCTCCAGCAACAGGCCTACCGGTCTCATGCCTTGGAGCGTGGCAACGCGTGACGAGCCAAGTCGCATCAAGAGCGGCTGATTGTGTGACTCATGCACGCGCTTGTTAACAGTGATGTATAAGCTGCAGGTGTTACATTATCGAAGTCGCATCTATCGAGAGAGAGAGAGAGGGTTGCCAAGTCTCTGAGTGATCCGAGTGCTGAGTACTCTCGGTTGATTGCTGGTCGTGACGAGAGTCACGACTATGTTAAGGTTTGGAGTCGGAGTAGGGACAGTAGCATGGAGTTGCCGTTGAGTTGTAGGTCTGCAGAGATAGACGCTGCTACGTCGTCCAGTTGCTGTTGTAATTGTTTTTCCAGATGTGAAACATCCAGGCTTCAATATTGTGCTCAAATTAGTGTCTGCTGTGCAGTTTGTTGTATTTCGCCTTGGAAATTAGGCTGGGAAGTCATGGGCTTTGCGATCAGAAATTTCTACTGAAGTTGTGCCAGTGTTTCACCATCAGTGTCCGAGGTGACCTCCTCTTAAATGTTTAGTTAGCAATCTGATTCTGGATCAATAACTTTTAAGCTTTCATTTGCAGAACTTTTCAAAAGACGATGTTCAAAAATAGGGATTGTTTTTTTTGTTTCAAGAGTTCTCATGTTTTGATCTTTTATCTAGCATTGCATGGAGTCTATGTCTGGATCGTCCATCTAGATGGTCCATAACTTCACATTTCGTGTGTGCATTCTTTGGACAAGTTCTGACAAAAATGAGACGATCCGGACATAGCCTTCATGCATGCTAGATGAGTGTCAAAACATGTGAACTCTGGAAACTGTTCTTATCGATCATTTGTCCTCTTGTGTTCCAAGAGGGATCATCTCAATTTTCCTCTTGACTTGTTTCTGGCTTGGCAATTTCTTTTATGCAGGTGGTACCTCTCTCTCTAAAACTTCCAACTGACTTTGTGTGGCACTGCAAGTTGCAATATCACGTGCACATACAATTATGCTTAGAATAGTTGTGAGAAGTTTCAGTAGCCGTGGTTACAACGTCATAGTTAAATCTGGCTGATAGATCTGTGCCTCAGCAGCATACTATCTAGATGCAACTCTTCTGCTGATTGATAGTGCTGGGTGAGCCTCTAGTTGTTAGTTCTGTATTCAAACATATAAAACTGCTGCAGGACTGTAAATCACACACATATTTTTACAGAATATATGTGAAGAAAAATATTGAAATTTCCAGAATATTCTATTTGTAAAAATGAAAATTTCAAAATTAATTAATCATTCAACAGACATGTGTCTAAGCTGCCAAGGCACATGAGTAGTCAAATTCAGTATTATCAAGGAGGTGTAGATTGCACTAGGGTGGATCACCTTTTCACAGAATGTTCAGCTTCATATTGAAGTTCTGAACTTCTGGGTTGGAAATAAACTTCCCAATGAAAATATAGAAGAAGCACAGCAACAACTGTAGATTCCTCCATACTTTCAACAATAGCAGCAAAAGTATACAAACATGGTGGTGATATCTTTCCTACTGCATCAACAGCTTCCTGCTACAACTTGCACTGTCAGCTTCCTTCTGGTGTGCAGCCAGCCTCCTACTGGAACAAGAACCCGTTTCAGTCATATTCAGCTTGTGCTATTCAGCCTCCTACCGTAACCGGAACAGACCTGTTACAGTGATATTGAGCTTGTGCTATCAGCTCACTTCTGGTGTTGCAAGCTGCAGGCTCCTACTGGAGCTGGAACATGTTGCAGTGATTTTGAGCTTGTAAAATGATGGAATATTTCAACCCAAAACTACTAATGCCCACAATGACTTTGCTAGCTCACAAGTGTATACTGAAATGAAAAATTCACAAATTATTTGATCAAGTTATAAGCAATATTCTATGACATCACGTTCATTTGAAACTAATCTCAGCAAAAGTTGGGTACACGGTTACAACTAGTCTTGTTAGCACCTGAACGAGTATGAGCCCTTGAGGCATTGTGCAATAAAATAAAATAAAATAAAATAAAATCCAGACTAATGTGAAATAAATAAGTGCACAGAGGTGCAAAGTGACTGAGTTACTAGCTCTATGTATGGGATCAAAAGGTGCTACAAATCTATTAATTAGTGATACTTCTTTGTGGAAATTTTACTAAATCATAATTTGAGAACTTAAATTACCCTTGCTGAATCCAAAAATTGGCAGCCCTTTTGGTGGGACATTGGAAATAAGAGGCAGATTCAACATTCAAAATAGACCTTCCACTAATGGGACTTGTTTCTCTCTGCAGCTATAAAAAGTTAAAACAGTGATTTTCTTTCCAAATTGGTTACAAGCACTCCAATAGAGGAGAGGCTTAAAGTGAAATTATGTTTTGGTGTCTCCCTGTCTGTCTTGGAGGGTATCTCAGCTATTTTTAGGTGAGGATTTAGCAAAAACGTTTTTTCTCTGCACAAGTAGAAGGGACAATTTGTATGCTAAATATCTAACTAAACCTTGCCAAGTGTATTGGATATTTGCTTGAGATGTTGGTAACATGGTAAAAATCCCAAAATCCTAAATGTTACATATATCCCATGCTTAGACTAGATCAGGGTTTCTGAGTTCAAATCTAACGTTTTTTGGCATTTTTTGGGTTTATATAATATGGTCACCGAGGCCTTACTCAAAAAGGCTAAGGTACGAACTTGGGCGCCGGTTCTCCTTGGCCACATGGAACACCCTCCATTAGTTAAGAACTGCCGTCACACAAGTCACTTATTCCATTAACAGTTGTATCTCTTTTTGGACTTCGGCTTTAAGTAAACTCTTGTAATATGAGTTGAGCATGTCTTTAATGTCCAGGGGAAGTTATTTGGATTTTTTTTTCAAATGATGTCAAAACAATACAAGGTGTAGCTTATTGAATTTTTTAGAATAATTCATTTAAGTATAAACAAGTTTTTAAGAATTAAATTATGAGAATATAATTAATATATATCTCTAATATTCCATTACATCATAGCATAGGGTGAAAGCATGATAAACTGTACAATTCAATGTTTTTTATAGTTTACATGTCAAGCTAACAAAACTTTATCACAAAATTATTATATATTTTATTTTTTATTTAAATTTTATATATATATATATATATATATATATATATATATATATATATATATATATAACTTTATATTATAACTTCACATAAATTTATTTCATTAAAATTTTTAATAAAGAATATTTTAAAATACCATATTGACTAGTTAAATTCAAAAATATTTGTTCCCTAAAACTTTGTATTCAATTTAATATAAACCCAATGAAAAAAAACATGGTTTCAAAATAAATAAAATTTGAATCTTTTAAAAAAAAACATTTTAACAAATTGTTGGTATTGTTTATTTCAGTTTAATTCAAGAACATTTAGTTATATACTTTACCACGATTTCGCCCCATATATAAAAAATCCTCTTTATCTCATGTGATCCATAAAATGTATAAAAAATAACTTCCCCACACCAATGTATTGCTTGGTATTTTCCACACCATGGTGGACTGGTATCGACTTTTGAGCCTATGGGTCAAGTCGTGGTATTCGGTACCATATAAAACTCGCATAGCAACCAAGTGGTATCAAACATATTGTGAAACTCCATGCCAGTGTTGGTATGGTATCAACTTTTGAACTTACAAGCCAGTTCCTGGAATTGGGTGACAGGTCCTTCCTAAAGCCTGAAACTATCATACTAGTCTAATCCTCAAATTGGGCTTGACTAATGTTTGGTTAATATGAAGCAGGTTTATATACCTGCTATGAAAACTTGTATAAAACTGGTACCAGTGTTGACACTACTGTTGGTACCAGGCACATGCCTATGTAACAGACTGACACTCTTTCATATGAGTTTGGTAGATGTATGTCAATCCGTTTTTCTTCCAACAAGGAATTGATATGAATATCTTGAGAAACAGTATCATGACATATCAAGTACTGATACATAAATAATACATTTTTCACCTAGTTTGACAAAGGCATTGTGGACCATTAAAAATCACTTGTGACTATGTATATGCATATTTGAAAAGGAACACTTTAGGCCTAGTTGTTCTACTAGGAGGGAAAAGGAAAACCTATAACTCAATACTAGTTGTGGCTCAGTGTCTTCAGTTTGTAGCATATTGTACAATGCAGATCAGAAACTTCAAAATGTGCTAATTCAATGCATGTGAAGGCAAGGTTTCTTTTCATACAATCTTAGTGCAAAACTTCAGGTTTACACCATAAGAGTGAACAAGAAAGGTGAGTGTGCACAAGAGTGTGGACCAGTGCTGTGTGTGTAAATGGTTTGGGACTTACACTCTGTGTAAGTGTAAGTGTAAAAATAAATAAATTTATATAGTTTTACATGGTCCAATAAAACAATGTATATATATATATATATATTCATTTAATTTTACATGACTATGTAAAACAATGTAAATATATAAGAATGTAAAATATAACTTGAGGAGGGGAGATTTCATAATGTTTTTGAAGATAAGCCAGCTAAATGGCCCATTGCAAAAATAAAACCATCAAAATATAAAAACCCACAACTAATTCATATGACTTTGCAAGAAGGTCTGGTCATTAAAGATATATAATAAAATTATCTATAAAGTAAGGAAAACAACACTAGAACCCCATGAGTTTGATCATCAATAGGGTGAGATTCAAAAAAAAAAAACATTAGCAGTCAAGGGTGGGGGGAACTCAGTTTTTGTGGTGAACTGAGTCTCACCCTGTCTTTCCTTTTTTCTTTTAGCGCCTCCACTATTGATATATCTTCACTGCTCTTACTTGTAAAGCTATTATAATTAGTCTTGAACCTTGTGCATTTAATGCTGATTTTCAGCATTTCATTCCTAGATTTAATAAAATTTCCTTACTTTATGGATACCCCTGAAAGAAGGGTTTGGGGTGAAAGGAGGTCCAAAGACAAGGTGACTTTACAAATAATTTTAGTATTTACACTTACATGCCTCAAAACATTTACATGGGGCTGTCTAAGTGTATTTGACAGATATTTACACTGGCCTCATGTAAGCGTAAGAAAATACATATACACTGCAACAGGATAAGTGTAAATGTAAAAAATTTGGACATGCACTGGATTTACGTGCTGTCTATACAGCTATTGACACTTACACGCTCAACACTGGTGTGGACCAATATTTGTCTTTGTAAAAGCACTTGTATCTAGGAAGTATCCATGCTTGTATAACTGGAGGCAATACCAATGTCTTACCGTGGTCCAAGCACATTAATAAGAGTCAATGGTGTTCCTTTAGGTGATTGCTTAATTTGAAATACTTTTGAAATAGTCTGAAGTCTTAGATAAGGGATGTAGACAATGAGGCTTCTGATCAATTTCCATGATCAATTTCCACTAGTTCTGTGGAGTGGACTGCCCCAGGGGGAAGGAATGCAATGAAGCTGAATCTTTAACACATATCTACAAGGCTCTGTACAAGACAAGAATATATATATGCATTTTTTCATGGGCAGGAACATGTTGATGATATTGATGGAGGACCTTAAACAACCCCCATACAAACTGTGTGAGGAGTGTCCTTGTGCAGGTGATTTGCCCTGGGGGTGCAGAATGAAAATGTTTGTTTTTAGTTCCATCCACTTTTGGTTAGGCCTTTAGTTTACCTTTAGTTACTTCTTTTTTGCCATAAGTTCAATGCCATGGCTGGACCATGTTGGCGCCACACAAGACTAGGCAATGACACTTGCAACATTAGTAGGGGGCATCTAGAGTCCTGGGATACTGATGACAAAGGGCCACAGGCATATCCCTTGGACTGCGGAAACAAAATAATCAGTCACAATGACAACTTGTTATCTCAAGTCAAATGTGATACTGAGGCCAAGGCCATTGGGTTGGTCACTCCTGGAGCTGACGCACATGGGTTGCTTGCACATATTTCCACTTTTATCACAGGCCAGCAAAGTCATTGTCTCCTTTTAGAGCCTTCATTTCAACAGTGAGCATTTTTCTTGAACGCAACAAAGTCAAACACTTTCTAAGCAGCTTTACCCATTTGTTGCTATGCAGAATCCATGAATTGCTTGGAGATTCGCATCCCACTGTCCCTACAATTGGGGAGGGGGTGGAAGAGAATCCTTGGTTTGTCATTGCTTGCACTAGTTTCCCAGGGTTTTTTTTTCATTTTACTCATCTTGCAATACTATTTTCTGAACATGCCCATTTTACAAGGTTACGTATCTTGCCCTTTTCACCATACCCATCTTTTTATTCGATAACTTTCCAACAAAAAGTTGCTGTCCCCTTTTGAATTGTCCTGTGATCACCCACTTGGGCAATTTCACTCAATATCTACCACTTGGAATATGTCATATGGACTACTGTACGAGTATTTTCTAAGGGGCCACAACAAAGACGTGTTGGCTGTTTATTGTAAATTTAACCCTTTCTTGTACGGTTGGAAACTTTCTCCCAATAATTAACCAGGTACATGGTACATTTGGACTCAGAGATACTGGTTCTGTAAGGAAGGGATATTCTTAATGTTTAGAAGCAACCCCAGAAAATTTTCAGCCTTTAGTCTTCACCATGGGACCAGTTTAGCCGAAGGTTCCCCAATGAACTCATACATAACAAACTCTCCAAATGGATGAAATTGATGACATGAAAAATCTTTCTCATATGGATAAACTTGATGACATGGATGGAAATCATCACACAAATGAAAAATTGATCACATTAAATCATATTCATCACATGGATGAAATGGGAACATTTGGATGAAAATGATGAATTCAATAAATCTTGACATTGAATGTGGATGAAACCGATGAAAATGGCTGAAAGCTATGCGACAAATGAAATCAATGATATGGATGAGACAAGACCCTGTGAATGAACTGGAATGTAAATGTTAGTAAACACACCAACAGAATTGGGTCCAATATGATTCAACCTCATCACATGGACTGAAGTTGACAACATAGATGAAAAAATTGAATTGCCAACGACCACAACAACAAGGTCAACAAGCAAAATATACACATGGTCATGTCATGCAAGTGAGTGTGAACTAGTGTTAAATCAGTATATATAGATTGAAACCTCAATGTATAGTAATAATATATGAGTATTGGTATTGAGGAACATATTAGTTGGGTATGAATTTTCACCTATGTACTTAGATGATATTCATATACCAAGGTGGGGTTGAATGTTCAAACTAAAGACTAATATTGTTGTTGGGCTTTGTGATATTGCAAGTAATACCAATACTCAAGCTTGCAAGCCCTGATGTTACTATGTGAGAATAATTCACACGAAACCATGTTTCACTATGGTTCCTTCAAACAACTTTATTGCTCCTTTGAGGACAAGAATGTTTTTGGTTGCACCCAATTGTGAAATATTCCTTTGGCTTGCAAATTTCTATTTCCTTCGAATGTTATACATGATTTCCTAGATTTGCACTTTAATTTTATGTCATTATTATTGTGTCATTGTTCATAGTTTATTATGCACACATTTTGCACATCAAAGGATGATTGTGTCACAACTAACTTGATGTTGTTATGAAAATTAAGAGAGCCAAAATGCCTTGGCTAGTTTGGTGGCTAATTTCATTACTTTAGTTTACCCTCACAACTTTCATTGTAGGAATAATAATCTTCAATGGGTATAACTAAACTAGTTGGTCATAATGGTTTGTCGATTGTCAAAATTTCTTGAAGTTTTGTTTATTTACAATTTTTCAATTTATTTACATGGAAGTTGGAATGTCATTTGTTACCCAAATTTTGTAACAAGTAACTTAGCAAGTTATTGGACCTAGTAGGTTGTTATATACAATAGATTACTTAATTTAACTTGTGACCTAACCTAACTTATTACAGAATTTGACAAGTAGCATTACACTAGGTTAATAGACATGCTGATAAGTAGTTAGTCAAACAGTAGTTTGTAGACAAGGCAGTTGGCAAAATAGGTAGTTACTTGGACAAGTAATTAAACAAACTACTTTTTGAATTTTTTTGGACTGTTAATGTTTGTACTGTCTAATGATTGTTTAAATGGTCCATTTGGACTATTTAAGTTTTGAATTAGTGAAGAGGACTTCACATTTTAATTATCACTTTATCATTAAATCATTAAATCATTTTTTTCGTTGGACCACTTTGTTTTCTACTTTGATGAACAAAGCAACTATTTTCTTTGCAATTATGTTTTCTTGAAGATGTTACAATTTGAGTACATGTTGTAAGAATTGTAGATAGATTTTCTGATTTCTTTATGTACCTGTTGCTATTTTTAGAACCTATTGTTGAGGAAGTTAGAAGTTAAAAATTGATGGGAATAGAAAAATCCGTTAACATCATTCTTTGAATTTAAGACTTCATTTGGTTGAAGCAAGTGATACATGCTTCTAGTTAAACCATGCATAAGAGACAACCTACACTACATTGAATGTGCAACAGTAGCTTGCTAAAAGTCAAGATGAAATCCAAGCACTAGAAGAATTACTATTGCATAGAAGGTCCAATATGCATCCACTATGAAAATTACATTTTCAAGTGCCGTTCCATTGTTCAAATGTTGTTTGGGCATTTTTCTTCCTCCACAACTGAAGCTATGCAATTCATGTGCAAATTGGGTTACTTGTCAAAATACCTCTTCTCCCCAAGTGCAAGGTCTTTGTAAAACTCCCAAAACACCACTAGATCTAGGAAAAGGTTAATGCAACATAACCGTCGCCATGGAAACAACTTCAATGAAAAAACATCTTTTGAGTCCAAGCATTCAAATGACTTTATCATGTACAAAATCTGTTTAGAATTAAGTAAGGAGTTCAAAGAAGCAAGAAGAAATAAAAGAAGCGTCATGTGGTGTGGTGATCAACAATTATGATATTGGTGTGCATTCATTTCATTGGATTTTTTGATGCAACGCCCACCAATCCATGGAAAACATGGATTGAAATCTATTGAAAGCAACTCACAATTCACCTCATGTTTTATGTTGAGTTATGAAACTTAGTTGTGGTTCATCCACAAATGAGTCACAAATGTATATTTTGTAACTTTAGGTATTCATATCAATTTTGTATTGGAAGAAAAATATATTGACTAACATACATGCTAGACTAGTATGAAATTTCACAAAATGTTTAGTATTCATAGGTGCAATCATACTAATAAAAGCCAAAGCAAGTGTACAACTAATGTTTGATTTCGCATATTTCTAGGTCAGAAAGTGTATCAATGTTACATGTTTTGAAGTTCTTAATATGTTTACATGATATTGTTTTTAATATAAGATGTGAAACAACTTAAATTGAATTTAATGAATATAAAATAAATCCAAAAATATTCTAACTAATGATTTTGATGTTTATTTCATTTTTCAAAAGACTTAAAATGCCTTCATTTAATGACCCATAATCATGTATAATAATTATCCACACCTAAATTACATAAAAATATAATATGTCATGACCATAAAAAAATAAATTTGACCATTATGAAAATAATAAAATTTTAATGCCTCACCTTTTGCAATCAATTATAGTTCACCACATTGTCTTTGCAAAAAGTTCCACTAGTTTTTAAGCAATCACCCAAGCAAATGAATATGGCTCCTTTTATCACCCCAATATCTGGTTATTATACATGCATATTAAATAATATAAAACATAACACCTATAACACCATAACTTGATCAATACATGTTCAAAAGTGCAATTTATGGTGTCAACAATTCCAAGCAATACAAAAACATGATTAAATTGTATTATAAGAGATTATGAGTCAAAACATGGTTAATAAATAAATGGCTCCTTTTTGGGTTCATGAAAGTCCATTTTTAACACTAGCTAAAACTTTTACAATATGATAATTAACAACTTATGCATCTCACATGCATTCCTTAATATGTTGGCATTCAAAAATATGGATGAACATTTACTTGGTCCAAAAATTCATATAAAAACATGAAGTTTTCAATGAGAAATAAACTAATAAAACCCGAAAATGCATGATTTAATAAAAACTCAGAAATTCTTTTTAGGGGGAAGTTTCACTGCATCTTACTTTTGAACACTTTATTTGATGTTTTTTTTTAATATATAAAATTGACCCTATGTATGCTATGTCATATTTTTGGAGTACACATATCAATTTTTATTTTATCAATCTTTATTTGATGATAAGGACAATGTTTAATTTCAAAAATTCACTATGAGTCCACTCTTGTCTTCGAACTCATGAATTCATATTATTTTAAATATGATTCTGATTGAAATCTATTATAATATGAATAATTAAAAACTTTAACAATGTTAATGCTGAATATGACTTTTATAAATTTTAAGTTCATCTACAATTTTGAAAAACTTACAATTAAGATAATGCTAACTATCCCTTTAATTATGCTTTCACGGTCACCTAAGGATGAAAGTCAAAATTTGATCAATTGTGAATGGAACACCTAATTTCTGTGATAGGAGAAATGGACAGATCATCATGTGATAGATGGAAGGTGTTCACATGAATGTACCATGCGTGTGAGTGTCACTGCGTCAAGCTAAAATTGAGTAAACTTGACAATCCTTTGGCAGATTTCTGTGGCCAAGTTGGTCCCTTGTAATTGTGCAAAGGAATAGCTTCTTGCCAAATTCTAACCTAAAATTAGTTGAGGTACCCTCCAGGACGACAGGGAGACACCAACACATTTCAGGAAGTGTTTCCTCTTGCCGGAGTACACTTGATCATTTTGGAAAGAAACACTGTTAAATTGTTAGAGGCATACAGAAATAGATCCATCTGTGGAAGGTCTATTTTGAATACATTGAACCTGCCTAAGTTGTTTCCAAGTGTCCACCAAAGGGCTGCCAATTTTTGAAAAGCAAGGTTTAGATTTCTCGATGATTTATTGATTCGAATGTCGTTGGCAAATTTGTGGCAGCTTTGATTCCATAGCTAACTCATTCGCTCACTTTGCACCTCATTGTAGTTTCTAATTACTATGGATTCGTTTTCCACACAACGCCTCATCCTCTTAGAGGTGTCTACAAGACTACAGTGCAGGTGTAGGTACCACAGTTGGCTTTTGATGAGATTCACTGCAATATGTGTGTGATGTTGTACCTTGCTTACATGATAAAAATAATTTGTTTATTTTTCATTTCATACAAGTGAGTTAGCAAAGTTTTATTGTGGACATTACTAGTTCTCAGTTGAAATATCAGTCATTCTATAACCAGCTCAATTTCACTGCACAACAGGTTCTGGTTCCAGTAGCAGGCCGGTTGGGCCATAAGGAGGCTAATATTACAAACTCAATATCACAGCAACCGGTTCCAGCTCTGGTTGCACCAGAAGCAGGCTCATAGCACAAGCTCAATATCAGTACAACAGGTTCTGGTTCTAGTAGGAGGCCTGTTGCACCAGAAGGAGGCTGCAATCAGTTCCAGTTCCAGTAGGAGGCCAGTTGCACCAGAAGCTGGAGGCAGGTTCCCATTCCAGTACTGGAGGTTGGTTGCACCTGAAGGAGGCAGATAGCACACTGGTTGGATGAAGTTCTAGCAGGAAGCTATTGATGCTATAGGTGCTCACCACCATGTTTGTAGCGGGAAGTTTTTTTGTTTGCTGCTATTGTTGTAAGTATGGAAAAGACATGAGTTCTTGTGCTGCTTCTACATGTTCATGAGTTGGACCCAGGTTATTTCTAACTCAGAAATCCAGAACTCTAATATTATATAAACTCCTGTGGAAACATGATCTCCACCTTGCTATTTTCACCTCCTTTCACTAACGAATTTGACTTGCAAAACTTCATAAGACACGTGAAGAAGGTAATTGTAATATGATGTATCTGGGCGATTTCAGTTGAAGCTCTGGTCCTGAGAGACGGCAGAACTCTCTGGCAATGCACTCAGTTCCGTGCAAGGACGAGTTCGACCGACTCTGGAGTCTCAATCGAGTCGTTTTCCAAAAACAGCACCCGAGATGATGCGAGAGATATTCTGAAATTAGCTTGTTGTTCGAGAATTCGTGGCTATCGATCATCAGCTCCTCTGCTGCGTGTTCAACTCCATCATGTCCTCCGGACTAATCTCTAGATATGTGGTACAAGTACTGCGGCTGCATGTTTGAACACAGTCTAAGCGTTAGGCTCGCGATCATGTCGCTTTCCAAAAAGGATAGAATGAGATCAAGTGTTATCTGGCTGCATGTTTAATCATCATAAAAAGAATGAACTTCTGCACAGATTCACAAACGATTCAGTTTAGGATCTTCACCTTCCTGCTCTTTCGAAACTTAGTCGAGACTCGAGGCTGCTCACACAGCAGTGAGCACTACCAATCAGCGAACAGTTGGAGGTAGACATAAGTGAGGTGAAGGTCGTTGCCTGAGTGTGATGGAAACCTCATTAGCTGCAACTACTCAGTCTCTTCATCGCTTGAAATCCCCGGCTGGTAGGCTGCACACACTAGATCTATACAACCAGATTTAACTACGAAGTTGTAGCTGCCTCGGCTACTGAAGCTTCTCACCACCACTCTAACTATACAGCAGAAGTCTATGTGCACATGATCCTGCAAGTTGCAGTGCTGCAAAGTCATTTGGAAGTTTTTCACAGTGAGGGTAGTACCAGGTCCGTGCCATCAGAGGAAATTGTCAAATCAAAAACAAGTCAAGAGAAAAACTGAGTTTGAATACACTTACTTAAATTGAGATGATTCCTCATGTTATCAAATCAAAAACAAGTCAAGAGAAAAACTGAGTGTGAATACACTTAGTTAAATTGAGATGATTCCTCATGTTATCAAATCAGAAACAAGTCAAGAGAAAAACTGAGTTTGAATACACTTACTTAAATTGAGATGATTCCTCGTGTTATTAGGTGGAGGACAAGTCGGTAGTCGGTAAATGATTTGTAATAACAGTTTCAAAAATTCACATGTTCTGACACTCATCTAGTATGCATGGAGGCTATGTCCGAATCATTTTCAATATTAAAACTTTTTTCATTTCATTCATTCAAAAAAAACTAAAAATAAATTTTCTTTACATAGAAAATATGAATTTGTTTTATAAAATTTTTAATGCTCCAGACATAGACTCCATGCAATGCTAAATAAAAGAGTCAAAATTTGAGAACTCTTGAAACAAAGAAAGCACACCTTATTTTTGAACTTCAACTTTTGAATTTTGAAGACCAGAACCAATTAAGAAAAATTCTACAAATGAAAAGTTGTTATCCTAAATCAGATTGCTAACTAAACAAGTACGAGGAGACCACCTCGAAGACATTTATAGTGCAACACCCACACAACATACTTAAAATTTTCTGATCGCAAACCCCATGTCTTTCTAGCCTAATTTCCAAGGTGAAACCCAACAAATTGCACAGCCCACACTAAGCTGAACACAGTATCGAAGCCTGGATATTTCACATCTGGAAAAACACTTACAACAGCAACTGGATGACGTAGCAGCTTCTATCTCTGCAGACCTGCAACTCAACGCCAACTCCATGCTACTGTCGAAACAACATAGTCTCATCACGACCAGCAATCGACCCAGAGTACTCTGCACTCGGATCACTCAGAGACTTGGCATCTCTCTCTCTCTCTCTAGATGCGACTTCGATAACTTAACACCTGCAGATAATGAATAATTACCAAACGGACGAGTCGCACTGTCAGCCGCTCTCGATGCGACTTGGCTCGTCACTCTTTGCAACGCTCCAAGGCATGAGACCGACAGACATGTTGCTGGAGGCCGCAAAGCATGAGGCCGTAAGCGAAGAAGAAGTGCTTGGGGCCGTGAGGCGCGAGAGAGAGAGAGAGAGAGAGGAGCTGGCACTGTAGAGGCAGTGAGGGGCCAATATATGCGGGCGAGGCAGGAACGTTCAAATGGTGGGGCAGGGCAGCCGGATGGCTACAAGCCAAGAGTTGCCCATTTTTTGTTTGGCCCATGTTCGCCGCACCCTGCCCAAAATGGTAACCCCAACTGTACCCTAACGAAGCGCAGATTTGTCCTTCAACCCCTAAATGGAAAGCCTGCAGATTATACCAAGATATGGTCTGTCCATTCCTTTGGCATGGTTGTGTTGGGGAGTTGTAACTAGGAAACTTCAATTCAATTGGTCAAGAAAAGAAGGGAACCTGATCCCAACCGACTACACAGATTGGATTTACTTTTTTCCCCAAATTCTTCCACCACACATGTTTGTCATGACTCAATCTTAGCAACTGCAAAAATCATTGGCTCACCTGCTGAACCTTCCACTTTAGGAAAATTCACAATGTTCTTTCTGTGGTTGTTGCAAAAGGTGGTACATATATGAGGTAAGAAGTTACATATTGGGTGTGGGTGACACTTGTTTTGGTCCCATCCACAACCATCTGTAGCCACTTATAGCAACACACTGTATTCCTATTTCAGAAATCCAGCCCCTTACTACTGATTTTTTTCCTTGGATGGGCAATTGTTAGTTGTCTCCCCGGCTGGTAGGTTTCGATTTTTGACACAATTTGTGTGCATGGTGGGAAATCAGAGGTGTTGACAAATGGCGTACTCATGGATGAAGGAAGAGGGAAGGCCATCATTTCTGAAGCACGGGAATTATACATTCATCACTGATGAGCCCAGGGCATGCGCAAGAGACTCACTCTATGTTTATTTTTCAGTTCTTATGTGCACAAGTAAAATACATCAATGCTCCCCTTTTTGGGTGGAGATGGGGGGATAATTAACCCTCAATGTTAGAGTTGCTGATAGGCAGTGCGGGTGGAGGCCCACAAGTTATGAACTATAAACTTTCAACCTAAACTTTCTGGTTTAGATCAGGGAACTGCCTACCAGTCATGAATGCTGCCCTGGTAAAGAAAAACAAATTGTAGGCACCTAGAGCCATTTCCCAAACAGCAAGAGGGAACAAGGAGCACAAAAGAACATGGCCTAGACTGATGGCTCAATGTATACAGTAGGTTGCTCTCTGGTTTTCTTTTTTCTTTTGTGGGGTTTTGTTTCATACCAAGTACATAGCCATAGGATTTGTGTTATCTGGTCACTGTTTTCTGAAATCTGCCATATGCATTTCAGAAGCAAGGGCCAACTTAATCTATTTTTCTAAACTTGTGGTGTATATTTTATAGCCTGATTGTAGGGTGATCATTTGCTATGTTGAGGGGTGTACTTACACCGTCGCTCTCATTTGTGTGGGTAACCTTTTATCACACATTATAAAAAAATACAAACTACACCACTCACTTGACAAACATGAGCCACCCCCCTATACCTCATGACGGTCCATATCTCATATGATCTTAGCATAGTTATCTGGTACGAATCTTGGAACACAAGCAACTACTAAAATATATGATCAAAGTTGCACATCAACACTTTGGGCCCCCCAAATAACAGTTGTTAGGACAAAATGAGTTCTACTACCATGACTAAAAATTGGTACCAATATCAAATTGTCTACTCCTTCACACAATTTGCTGGCAGGTTTCACCCCATTATGCCAGCAAGTTGATAATAACATAAGCATGGGGCCTGACAACTTTCTACTTTCTACCTACAAATTAGTTAGGGTACATTTAGAGCACCGACCACAACACTTACACCACACCTTTAGAGTTCAAAAGCTCACACATCGACGTTGCTGTACTTCTAAGTAAGCCCTGTACCACATGACGTTTCTGTTGCCCTAAGCACTATGCTGGAGTGCTAATAGGGTGAAGGAACAGAAACCATCCATGGAATGTATACGAACTAATGAAAGTTGTACACTATATGGATGTATTGAGGCACAACCTTCCCGTGTTATTTTCAGTTAGTTCTTTGCCCAAGACTCCCCCAGACCTGTGCATGTATATGACACAATCATTTCCCATTCCTTTGCATTATGACATTAATTTGTGTAAAGCTTGTCTACTTGTCTACTCTTTACAATGACAATTTCCGAAACAATAATTTTAGACCACCCTGAACATCTGTTTCCGTACTTTGACACTTTGTGAAAAGCTTGTCTACTTTCTCTCAACTTTACAATGACCATTTCCCAACACAATAGTAGTTTAAACCGTCCTGGACATTGATCATCTTGGATCTGGAGTCTGGACACTGCACTAATCTCCAGGATTGAAAATATATGAACTTTTAAGCTTTTCTGAAACTTTTATGCACTTCTTGGAGTGTTAATTATTTCCCAAGCCCCACACATAAACATGACAAATTGGACACTAAAACATCATACTTGAGAGGCTATTTAAATGCCATAACCAAGGTCATCATGATGGCCGGCCAATCAGAAGTAGTCAGTGCTTTTAGTGGGAGTTGTTGAGACCACTGCAAATGTGGAAATTTTCAATTTCTTATCCATTTGCACACTATTTCAGGGATGTATTCATCCAAAGCACACCATACATGCCACTTTACTGGTGGCAGTGAACCTACTCTTAGGCCTATTTACTTCTCAGAGTAAAAACAGAGCTGCCCTTCCAATGAACAAGTTAGTACTATGCTTGACAACAATCTACAAAGCGTAACCAAGTTTGAGCTTTCCAATACAACACAATTAATGGCTCTGCTTGGAATTAGTTCTCCACTTTGAAAGGCGACACCCCTGTGGTTAATGCACTGACGATGTTGAATGTGGGATGATCCAAAGGCCAATGGAAATATTGGAATGAAAAAGCAATGTCCCACATCTAGATACATAGAATGCAATGTTCAATTGCTTATTAATCAATGCTTTCATATAATACCACATCAAATGAAGGGAATTGAGAATGGGAGATAGGACGTTTGCCTTCTCATTTCAAACATATGAAAAAATTATTAAGAACTGAGCAATAAAGTGTGCTTAATGTCAAATATATGATTTTTATCATGTTGAATTTTTTTGTTTGTTCTTTTGTCTTTGCTTTGCATTAAGTTGTGTATATAAGTTTAATTCTAAATCGATTATTTCTCAAATTTTTTTGTATTATATGTTTGCAATTACAAATTAGCAAGGCATTAAATATTGATGAAATCTCTCAATTTGCTATGAGCCAATTGAGAAGGAAATATCATTTCAATGGGTGTGGTCACACAAATAGGAGCCATAACAAATGTAATGCTTGTCTAATTTTTCATATTTAAAAGTGGCAATTTGATTTGTTGTTGAAAGTATAAGATTTTTTCATATTGTAAGATTCTTAATATACCATTAAAACATGTGAATTAATTTGAAAAATATCTAATAAAAAAAAATTCAACAACATTCATTAAGCATTATAAAGGTTATTTTTAAGTGCGAAAATGATTTGTAAATGGGGTTCAAAACTTTTGAAAATGAAATTTTTAAAAAAATCTTTTACATAAACCTTAACATAATAATACTTTTTAAAAAATTAATTTAAAAAAATTATTGAAAACATTTGTGAAAATATTTCCAAAAATATTCTCTCCACAACCGTCCCCTAAGCATGCAAATGTGGCTCGTGTTATCTCGTTTGCACCCCAATGTGAATGTGTGGAAAAGTTATTCACCTTTTGCAAAATGCACAATATGTGAGTCTTTAAAAACCCTAATATCCAAAGTTGGAAAAAATAGTGTTAATGCTAAAGGTCAATCAATTAATTTGATCAATTGTCAATTAATCTATATGGAATGATTGTTCGTTGGCATGGGGATGAAATGTTTGCTCAATACTCCAATGAATTCTAGCCAAATGCCCTAATTTCTGCATTGGATATCTTTTTCATTTGTATAAAACTTTGGAAGAAAAACTAGTTCACAAGTCATAGAAGTTGTTTGATCATAATTACAAAATAAATTTTTCAAACAATTAACACAAGGGAATTTTCAATCTATGAAGGCATTGAAGGCACCTTAATAATTTGTTGGTCCAAAACCATTACTTAAAAAGTTGTCGCTCCAAATGGACAACTATGTGAAAGACAATAAAAATTGACAGTTCTTTGTGTTTTTGTCATTACTAAAAACCAAGGAAGTGTTTGAAAAGATGCAATTGGGTTTTTTTATTGTTGGTCATATGGATGAAAACATTAATGGAAGTTATGGCTATTTGTCAAAAAATTTGAAAAAACAAAATATCTATGTTGGTAGACTTAATGAAGTTTTTATGGTTTCATAATAATAGCCCTTCGTTGTCAAACTAATACAAGAAATTCCTGATTTTAAATCTTGGGTTCAAGGTTATTTGAAGGATGGCCTTGAGGTATTGATTGAAGATATAAATAAGCATTTTTTTCAATTTTTTGTGGATTCTTTTAAGTGGCTAGTGACGTGTGTTGTTGACTAATTTGATGTGGAGTCCAAACTTCAATTAATGCAAACTTAAGTTTAATTTCAATTCAAGTTTGCTTTAAGTTTATTTAAGTTTGCAAATTCAATGTGGAGTCCTAAACTTTAATTAATGAAAATTTAAATTGAATTTTAAGTTTGCTCCTTTTCTTATTGATGAAAACATGGCACATTGAACTAAAATGGCAATTGTTGTGTTGTCCAAACAGCCTTTGGTATGGATTAAATTGACTACATGTTGCATTTAATCTTTACTCATGTTTTGTTCACAACCCTAAATTTTTTTTGGAATAAGATGTTTTAAATGCAAAAGGATGTACAATCCATCTATAAGACTTAATCAATACAAGGCCCATGTATAGATTTTAAGGACTAAGTTTTATCAGGTTTGAAAAATGGCTTCCATCTTTTGGTTGGGGCTCATATGAAGATGATAATTTACCAACTTCAAAATTTAATCCACATGTGCTTCCATGAATTTTCCAAAAATTTGTAGTTAAACATATTTATAAAATGATTATTCTTTAAATAAATCAAATGTGTACATTTCAACAAAAGTATACTTCTCAAGTTTCTTATATTAAATATTTGAAACCTTCAATGATACGTTATACATTAAGTTTATCAAACATAACTTTCTTCAACATCATTGTAAAATTTAATAAAATAATTAAATTTCACCATATATATAAATAATCTCACATTTTTTATGAAGTTCAAATTTTGTAGTGTTAATTAATGGTCAAAACACTAGAAGAATTCATGTCCTATGCAACCACTTGTTAAACAATTAGTGATCCTCAACAACTAAATAAACAATGATGAATCATATTTGCAACAATCTAGCTTATGTGGCAATATGTGTAGTTGCAATGTAGTGGTTATTACAACTAATGGACTAATGGAATGAATGTTTAACATAATGTGGGCATCTATTCAATTTTATATATTCTCAAGTTAAAGATGTAAAGTTGTTAAAGTGACTAACTAACAATAATAACTTTGACATTATGATATTGCATATGATATTAAAAGGATTTGGTATTTTCTATAACTACTTATTTGAAAAATATAATGTTATTTAAGATCTATGATGTGAAAAAATAATGCCCATCACTTTACATTTAACATGTGCAATTTTGCCACATGGTGTAACTATGTAATCAAATTAACATAATTGTAATCATAACTAAATTGTATATTGAGAATTATATCAAAAGTGTAAATAATAACTGACATCATACATCATAAAATATAATTTAATAGGTACATTCATAATTTTTTTTCTTAAGTCATTTTGTAATGGCAATAATCATGTATGCATTACATGTACACACATGTGTGTATGAAGTTCAAATGGAACCATTTTTTAGGGAATTTTTTAAATGTTATATTTTAATTCATTATTTTACAAATGGCATGCATACATGTATAAAGTTCTAATCAATTATAATTAAATTTATTTGTAAAAATTAAATCATATGATATTTATGTGTATGTTTATAGTTTGAAATTTTACACTAAAATTTTTGAAATAAATATTTTAAATTCATATAACATATTTACATCTAAAGATTTGAAAATTAAAATTTTTATAAAATTATGGAATTAAAAATATGGATTAAATTTAATTCAGAATCTTAATTTTAATTCTAATTTATGGCCCAAAAATATTAAATAATTTTAGCTTAATTATTAAAAAATAAAAATGTATACATTATATATTTTTAAAATGAATTTAAAATTATATTTAATTTATAACTAAAATCAGAATTTCAAAACATTAAATTTGAATACTGAATTTAAAATATTTATTTAAATAAATTATAATTATGTCATTAAAATGTGAAATTCATTTATTATGAACTTGCATAATTAAATAATGATATATGAATATGCATAAGATTTGAAATATACATGTTTATATTTATGCAATGACGTCATATATCACAAGTTAAAATATTGGTTAGATGGTTAAGGAATTGGTTTGAAGCCATGGAGATGAAGGGTTCAATTCCTTTTAATGACATTTTAAACTTGGTCCTAAATGACTACAATATGACTACATGGTGTCGTAAATGATTGTAACTTGACTACATGTGTCATGAATGACTACATACTTTTATTTATCCATATGGACATTATAAATAATTGTTTTGGACACAATTTGACACGTGTCATGTGGAGTTGCTTAAGCAAGCTATCCAACACAATTTTAGTGACCATAGTCATTTAATCCAAAATGACTATAAATCTAGTTGTAAACATAGTTGTTTTTCTCTAAAATCATACTAATGAAAGCACATTCAAATATAAACAAATAGATTATAATGGATAACCAAATTAAAACATATATTCAATTTATTTTCAATATTAAACCTTCATAATCATCAATATAGGGCCCTAAAAAAATTAAAATTTTAATAGTTTAGTTTTACATAGGATAAAAGACATTCAAAGTTTTAACCCCAATCAATAGCAAACTATCCATTTTTTGTATTCACTAAATGACTAATGAAACATCTTGGAATTACACAAAAATCATTGAGATGCAAATTCGCAAGTAGAAAAAATTATACAATTGAATTTTTAAAATTCTAATGCCTAGAACTCATTAATGTTTTTTCAAAGTTGTGGGGGATTTTATTGCATTCAACATAGTCCTTGCACTATGCCAAAACATGGTAAATATGACTACATAAGGGACTAGTACCATAGTCATACACCACATGTATGATTGGCCATGATTACCTTATTGTTAATCCATATGTCCACATTATATTTACCATTATTTGCAAACTATCATAATTGTAAATGCCATTTGTGACTGTCTTTCATGATTATATTCATATTTACCACAATCATGGAAGACATTTCCAATAGCCAAATTTTTATTTTAAATATAATTATAATTTTTTTATTAATGTCTTGCTGCCAAATGGCAGCCTAGAATGAATTCAAGATTTTATTAATGATTTATGAATAGACACCAAGCAATCTATATTTTATTTTATTTTGGGCCCAATTATATGATGGCACGTGGTAATTAACTCGTAATCAAATAAAACAACTTGGGACTTAGTTTACATGGCCTAAGCTAAACACCCTAAGCTAGGTGACCTAACCTAACCTACACAACCAAGTCTAGGAAACCTAGCTTAGGTTTTAAATGACCTAAGGCTAGCCTAACCCACCTACTCCTAGGATTCAATTCGTCAATATATAAGATGAAAGTAAAAACTTGAAAAGAATATTAAATAAATCGTATTTATGAGCAAATTTTTATCTCAACCATTTCTTTTTAAGGTCTTTGATTCATACACGTGGGAAAATAGTTTTGTGCCACATGGCAACATTTATGATTTTTGAAACATTTAAAATAAAAATAGGTGGGTAGGTAAGCTTAGGTAGGTAGGTAGGTAGGTAGGTAGGCTAGTAAATAAACTGAGGTGGGTAGGTAATAAGTATGCCTAAATAAGAAGGTAGGTAGGTAAGTAGGCCAAGGTAGGTGTGTAAGTTGAAATAGGTAGGTAGATAAGTTTTAGGACATTTTTTAATTTGTTTTTTTTATTTTGGATTTAACCAAATTAGGGTTAAACTTTGTCAATTACCTCATCCCATTTGGCAAATCTTGTGTATTTAAATGTTTACAATGCATCTAGTTATATAGTTGACACACTTGAAAAGGAAGCTAAACAATATCGGATAAAAAATCTAGTTGCAACTTAATTGTCAATAGTTTGCAACTTGGTTGTGACTAATTTTTTTACCCCATACAATTTGGTTTCCCTTTCAATTGTGTCAACTCCATAAGTAAATAACTCATTCATGGACTAAGTAGTTTATTCACTAATTAACTAACTAATTCACTAACTTCCTAGTATCTACCTAGAACCTATTTACTTACTATTTACCTATTACCTACCTACTTATTTACTTATTATAATAATAGGTCGCAATGGCATCAAATATTAATTAATAACTAATTAATAAATAATAAAATGAAATAAATCATTAATTCATATAAAAATAATTAATAACTAATTAATTGATTAATTAACTAGTTATAATTAAAGAATTCTTATTTAATTAATGAAAAAATAATTATTTAATAATCACTATTTATTTTTTATTTATCATTTCATATCAATTATTTAATAACTAGTTTTTTTTAATTACAATTATTTGAAAATTAAATTTCAACTAGTTATTATTTAATTTATCTCAAATGGATAATTGGTTAATATGGATAAGTTAAAATTTTCATAATATTTATTTTTTAATCAGTTAATAAACTAGTTAGTTAATTAATATTTAATTAATCATTATTTAATTAATGATTAAATTTTTTATAAATAATTATAATTTATTGATGATCAAATATTAAATGTCAACCGACTAATAATTAAGTCTAGTTTATTAACTCTTATTTAATTATAATGATGCAATAAATAATAATTAATTAATATTATTTATAATAATTAAATATATATATTTGGATTTGGTTAATATCTAATTTCGATTTTTTTAAATATTATGTATTAATTACTAACTATCAAATATTAATAACTAGTTAAAATAAATAATTATTCAATATTAATTAAGTGCATCATAATTATTGATTATATATATATATAAACATAAATCATTTTTTTACACCTTTAATATACCCTTAATGTACTTTTCATAAAAAAATTTACATTAAACCTTACAAATATGTTGATAATATTCATAATAAATATTTATTATATTATAATAAAAAAAAATTCATTGTACAACCCCAAATATGTGTACTTATCATGCCCATAATACACATTATACATGAATTTGTGATTAAATTTTGGTTACACATGTAAGTAATGGGCCATGGGGGTTTATTCATGGATGAATATAATCTGAGAAGTATTCACATAGGAGGATGAAGAAGATAGTAGTTGCACATTGATCGTAGTATAGTCGCAAATCCTCCCCAAATTTAATGAAATTGGTAAATAGTTGCAAAAGTAATCACAAACGACATATAGTCGCATGTAATTGCAAATAGGATGGTTGCATATTTGCACATTTTTTCTAGTGTATGTAGCTAGAACTTGAACTTGTACACAAAGCTCAATTCACTAAGCAATTCAAGTTCATAAAACACCTCATGTGTATAGATAGCTCAAACCACAAAACTTCTAAACTTCAAAATAATGGCAAGCTTCTTAGGCTTTTGGAGTTAAAAAACCCAATGCTTAAACACAAGTTGCTCCAAGTTCAAAACATTCACCTTTTTTCGACACCAAGGATTTGTAGTTATTCAAGAATGCCATCAACTCCAACTCCAACCTCTCTTCCAAGTCCAGTTGTTGAATGGTTGCAGCTTGATCGTTCTTATAGCTAGTCACACAATTTTAAAAAAGAATAAAAATATAATATCAACCATAGTCCTCACTTCCTCACCAACCAACTATATCCTCCACATTTGTGCAGAAAAGTTTTTAAAAATGTAAGCCACCCAAACGTTCAAGAGTTACTTATGTGCAACAATTCAATGGTTAAACTCAAACCCTTAAACATTGTAACAAGAGACTAAAGAAAGTTGACACCCAACCATATATTTCCTTTTTAAACCATTATACATACATGAATTAGTATTTTGACAAAATGTTAAATATCCATCCAAACAACATGCTTAAAGGTTACGTGATGAAACCTTTTTTATACTAGCAAAATTTCACCAAAAAGAAAAATTAAAAATTAAAAACTCAAAAATGAAATGATTTCAATCACCAAAAGTGAAAAAAAATTAGTAAAAATTGCCACATTTCTATAGTTGGTTTCCAGTGTGTAGCCAAAAATATAAAAGGATGATTAAATTTTTGTATTTCATATTGGAATTATAACCAAATTTGGTTAAATCTTCTTAGGGCTAATCGCCAATTTCCTTACATATTTTTATGGATGGTAGCCATTTTGGCTCTAAACAAAAAATCCTAGAAAAAAACCTTAGCCTAATGAAACTAACATTCATCTCAAGCCATTGCCCTAATCATCCAATTGATTGGGCCATGTAGCAGCAGTCCACAATTTGTTGGTTCTCTTTGTGTGTGTCTGTTTCACAAAACATTGATATGCACCCAAGACTTAAAAGTGATGCACACAATGTCGATGAGTTGAGCACCACCATACAAGTCTGCAATTCTGTGTTGGGGTCAAGAGCGAGTTGCTACTAGCTTAGTCCCCAAAAAAAGACACCATCGATAAGGTAAATTTTACATAGGATATTGTGTAGGAGTTATGGATGCAACAACATACATTTAAGTTTGAATGGTTGAAACGGGAAAGTACTGATCTAACCAATGAAGTAGCTATTATGCATGGTATAGTGGAGTTTATATCTATTATTGTTAATCATCTAATGATATGGTGAATGTCAAGACAAAGGAATTTCCTAGATGGTCTTTTAACAACATTCTTGTGTCCACTTGCTTGAAATTATGAGTACTTGATTATAATGTGCAAATACTGGAAATTGGCTACGATGTCTTACAGCTCAGTTTGTGGCCTAAACATTGTCAAAGAGTTATGGAAGTGCAACCAAGTGAAGTGGTTTGTCTACCTATGCATGTAGCATGTGTGACCAAAATTAGTAGAATATAGTCATAATCTCCTTTGTATGGAAAGGTTGCCCAACATGTTTCAACTTCTTATGGTTGGGGTTTTAACAAAATAGATAATACCACAAAAGAAAAACTAATTGATTGTAAGGTTGATGGGTCCAATGGAATGGATGGGGCTTACATGTAGTGTGTTCTTGAAACAGATGAATTGTGTTCTTGCTCAACTTCAAAGCTATTGAAATTGCAGCAAACTATCTAACACATAAACCGCTCCATCAATCACAATTCTTCTAGTACAAAAGCTTTTGGTGTTATTGAGTAAATGAAGGTTGTTGGAATTGACTCTACCAATGAAGGTATGCCATATTGTATTTCTGTCAATTTTACATTATTAGTGCACTAGGTATCTTTTGAGGAGAAGCATAGCCTAAAATGTAAACTTTTGGAATTGCATATGTGACAATATTGTTGCATTGGCCTTACACTGAAGTTGATTGATTTCTATGGGCATGAAAATGTTGTAATTAAGGGTCTCATTTATTTCAGTGCTTTGATTTAAGGGGTCATGATTTAGATTTAGCTTATGTTGTGGTTCATGGTTTAGGTTTTGGGGTCACCTCCACTTGTATTCTGACCTCAATAGAAGGCATTCATTTGGTGTTGGATGGATCACTTGAAATTATACACTCACTTGACCATTTGTGAACATTTTTTGTAACTCATGTAACAAATACACACAGATAGAGATGGTAAATTATTTGAGATCAAATGTGAACAAGTGCGTCACTTAACCTAAACCACATGCCCATTGTGCAAATTATCTTCATATACCCATTCTGTAAAAGTCCACTTGCCCATTTTATGTCAATCCAGATTGTGTGAAATGTCCACTTCCCATTATGTAAATCCATGTACATGTTTATTGTGCACATCCATAGGCCCATTCTATAAAAATCTACTTGCTAAACCTAAAGATCCATGTATGTTTTTTGTTCATTATTACATGGCCAATCTATGAATCACGAGGACCATGGCCTATTCATCTTTCCTCATTGTCTAATAGCCCACAAATCAATAAACTTAGTCAAATATGGTTATTTGTTTCCAAATGTTACCATGACCATGATGAGTTGGAGAAGATGGTTTTGAACATGTCAAGGTTTATGTTTGCAGAAAGAACATGTGCAAGACATAGGAGTACACATTAGGTTGTAAACTTTGGGAGCATGACCTGTCAGTGGAGTTTAACTAGGCAGCAACACGAGGACAAGGAGCAAGAGGCCAACAACTATTTCATGTGTATGATTGAACTAGCTGCATAGGTGCGAATATGAACCATAATCCTTTTTGTGATTGTTCTTCTGGTGGACACTACTCAAGTCACACTCTTCATCACATAAGCTCTTCCTTTCTATAAATTATAGATTAACTTCAACTAACACGACCCTATCCAAATTCTTCAAGCATGTACATAACATTATCAAGTTTTATGAAGTCATTGGGTGTTCATGGCAGTTGATTACTTCCATTTGTGACAAAGGATATGTTGTCTGACATTTTGTGCAAAATTCTCATCAAGTTATGAGTACAATATTTGTTATGTTTTACCATCTTCCTTGTCAAAAAAAGTGCATGTTTTCAAGATTCCCTTGTATGAAGTTGCTATGTTATAAACTTGATAAGTTGGTTGAGCTTGAAAAATCCAGGGAAAGAGAAAGGGGATCCTTGACTAAAACACCAATTACTAGAAGTAGTAGATCACACTAGAAATTTAGAAACAAAGTTATGGACTCAATTGGAAAAAGGAAAAAAATACTTTCAATTGAAAATTTGAAGATGTCCATGTTGGAAATTTCTCAATTTAATACAAAGGTAAAATTAGTAGGTGGTGTGTGGCAATCCATACTTGTTGGATATTAATTCCTACTAGCTATTAATCTACTGGTGGCCTTTGGAAACAAAAAAATTTTGGACAAAATTTCCAACTTTCTAAATGTGATATCATCCATTGTGGAGAGTTGAAAAATGACCTAGATTCAAAATGTTCATTGTGTGGAAATATACATGCAAAAGATAATTGTAATGTAATTGTGTTTAATGGAGGAAATTAAATTAGTCAGAACAATTTAGAGATTGCTGAATTTTGCTACCATTTCTTAATACAATTTAGGGGTCAACTATTTAAAATGATGACAAAAATCTTTCTACTTGGTTATATTATCCTATGTTTACCATAGGAATATGAGCTTAAGTTTGTTTATTCACATACTCTTCTATATGCTTGTTGGAACACCATTATAAATTGTGATGCACCAATCAAGGTAAACAGAAAAAATTCTTGAACCTTTCCAATGGTTGTCCACATAACCATTTTGGGCCTTGTTTCTCCAACTAGTTGTATTCCAAACTTTAGCTTCCTCTCAATAGCCTTGGTAATATTCCTTTTGACATGGGGAACTTCTAGTCTAGACTTTGTCAAAGGATGTTCTTGTGGTGCATCTATTGCAAACTATCTCTAGAACTCTTAATAGTTCAATTGTGCTCTCGTGAGATTGTCATTCACAAGAAGGGGTAAAGGGGGTTTGATTGATGTTCACCCACTTGTGAACTTGCTAAAACAGTCAATGTCACCATTATTGACATCCCAAAGATTGGCTATGGATGTAAGGTAAGAAGTTGTGAAGTAAGAAAGGACACCAATTGGTTCATAATCACCTTGTGGAAAAAAACACCCATTCCTAAACCCTTAACCCACGATTAACAAAGCAACATCACAACAAGCATTAGCAACAAATATAGGTAATTCTAGTAGGTATTAATCCGCATTCCCATACCTAAGAATGACAAGTAGGCCATGCTTCTAAAATGCTTTCATGTACTTCTCCACTATCAACACTTGGCCATCATTATTTGCCCAAACATGCTTCTATTTCAACTAGTCTTCAAAGTTGCACTTTACATGTCTTTTCAAGTTCTCCATAGGGTTTAGAAGATATTATGTGGTTGAGAGGTCAATGTGGGCCTTCAATTACATACTCAATTGATCGAGACATCCTATTAGTTGTGGACTTACATGTGTGTTATCCACTTGGGCACCATGACATACCTAGGATGCACCAAACAATGGCATAAACATATTGTTAGTGAATAATGAGAGCACAAGTGCTACCTAATGATGGCATATGTGTGATAGGTTGTGTGCCCACATAACATACACATGTTTTCCCATGGTAGACTTTGCAATCCTACATCTATAGAATGAGTGTGATAATTTGTTCAACTTCACACATGTTTGTCTACCATTTAATTACATTGAGCCCTTAGGAGATGAATGCCTTTCCACAATCATGATCAATAACAAGTGAATTATTAATTAAAATTAAGCATAATTTATGAAGAGAGCTAGCATTAGCACCCCAACATTGAAGCAATACCTAATTCAAGCTCCAAGTATCCTTGATAGTCCCCACTCCCTTGCAACAATAATTCAACTTGATTTTCATCAAATGACACTTCAACTTCAAAAAAATCTATTATGATTTCTTGATGTAAACTTCTGTAAACTACAAAGTTGTTGGGCATTGGATTGATAAGTTTTGAGGGTGGTTGTTGCAGATCAAGTGCACTTAGGATCAAACACCTCCAAAGTCGAATCACATATCCTCCATTGTCCAAAGAAGGGATTCAAGGTGAGCATCCAATTGCATTTGCCATTTCCACCAATGGTTTTTATTCTTCATTTTAGTAAGCCCAAATATATCCAAGGTAAATTGATTTTGAGCCATAGTGAGGTCTACTAAATTTTAGTTCAAGAACATGAGAATGAGTCAACTATGTAAAATTAATATATCGCAACCCTAACCTTGGGCTCGCAACCAAGGCAAGGGCTTGCAAGAGGGTGAGACAAGAGGGAGACCCGGGAGGCACATCTTATATTCCCAGGAGTGTAGGAGAATGTGAAAAAACGAACCTTCACATTCCCAAAGCAACTCCCACTTGGGGGTCCTGGGACAAAAAACCATTTGGATGTGGGCCTCGTGGAGAAGCACAGAGTTTACTATAAGGGGGAAGATGGTGGCTTCCCCCAAGTCTGGGTCGTGGTGAGTCTTGTGAGTCCGAGTTGCCCGTGGCTCGTCGTAGCACCAAAAGTGCTCCAACTATGCACTAACCACCTTGTGTTGGTTTTATGCAGGTCCGTGTGAGTAGTTGATGCTTGTCACCCTTCCTAGTCCCATCCCAGAACTCCAGCACGCCCCTCGACCCCTCAAAGTGCTGCGAGCCAGGAAACATGCCTCGACTCCTTGCCTTCCGCTATTTTCAGTTTGGATTCACATTTGAGTCCATTAAGGAACTTAGGGGTGCGTCACATGGTATCAAAGCTCCGGTAGAGCTCGATCCACTTATTGGAAAGTCCTGATGGCACCAATGAAGACTCGTAAGCCAGTTCAAAAGACCATGGTGGAAGAACCCACCCAAGACCTAGATGTCCCATCCAAGGCCATTAGGGAGGAGGAACAAAATGATTTTGAGGAACAAGAAAACCAAGAGAACCTTGATGATCATGAAAATGAAGAGGAGCAATCAACCATAATCATTTTCACCTCAGAACAATTGGAGATTCTACTCAAAATGAATAGGCCCGGTTTCACCGAGTTGGTTACGGTTCTCAAAGGAGGATCATCAAAAGGTGTGGGATTCTAACTTGCGAAACCTGGGAATTTTGATGGGATTCGAGATCGAAAGGTTGTAGATGTTTGGCTTGCGAAAATGGAGGACTACATTCATGCCGCCAAGGTTGGGCGACATTCGGCCGTGGAACTTGCCCAATCTTACTTAAAAGGTTATGCCTCCACATGGTGGAGGACAATGAGGCAAAAGGAAGGGAAGACCCATGGCTACACATGGGAATTCTTTAAGGAATGCATCAAATTGGAATTCATTCCAAAGAATTCCAATTACATCTCAAGATGCAAATTCCGTGACCTTGTGAATGCCACCAATGACAACTTGCGCCAATATGTGAGGGCGTATTCCAAACTCATGCTTGAAATTCGGCATATGCATGAGTTAGATCGTGTGTGCCACTTTGTGATGGGGCTTTCGATTTGGGCCAAGCGCAAACTTGAGGAAAATTGGCCCACCTTGCTATCCGAGGCCATCATGAAAGTGGAAGGCTTTTCGGATGTGGGACGGGGTGAAAAGTCTAGGTAGGAGAACAAATTCCCTCACAAGAAGGCACGCCATGAAAGGGAATAGAACCGAGGGCAAGATACCTTCAAAATGGAAAGGCCCAAACAATTTCAAGGCTCGGGTTTTAAACCCAAAGGAAATTTCATTAAGAAAGGGGTTCCTTTCAAAGGGGGCCAACCCAAGGGGGATGCCAATGGGAAACCCAAAGGAGCATGTTTCAATTACAATGAAGTGGGGCATTACTCCAAAAATTGCCCCAAACCCAAATCGGGGAATGGGGGTTCTAAGGTAATTGCCCTTACCACCAACCTAGCCCAAGGTGGACAAAAAAAATTAAGATCCAATTCCATCACTCTATTTTTTTCCCACAACTTGTACGTGAACGTGCCATTTGAATAATGAACTATTCAAAAATTGGCTAAATGTTGCCATGGTATTGGAACATGGCCACCAACAATTGATGTGCATTGTTCACCTCTCAAACAAGTGATGTGACAGCCATTGAAAATGAGTGTTCTATATAACATGCCTTAATGTAATTGTGGCTAATTAAGCTAAACACTAACATCAATTGAAGGTGCCAAATACCTATGTCAATTTGTGACATGGGAAATTAATGCATTTCAACCTAATGAATAATTAGTTAATTAGTGTTTGTTTAGAATGAAGCAATGGCTTTAAAGAAAAAAATTCATGAATCTCCTTGTATCCCACGCATTTAACTCTTGGATGCAAGTTTATCTTCTAGGCCTTGCTAATTTTAATAGGAATTCCCATATTGTTTGCACCTCTTGATTAGCAAGTTAATTTTCATTTGTTGCAATTCTTTTGTATCTTCAACCTCTCTTTGTATTGGTCTCAATTATGCAAAACTAGGAGTTCTAGGCAAATAATGAGGCCAAGCCTTCATTGGGAGTTTGGACATGCAATGCCTTTTAATTAGAACCATCATCATGACTAAATACCCTCTTCCTAAACCCCCCTTGCCTTGTTTAGCAAAATGTTCACAAGAGTCCCATGGAATTCCTATAGTTCTTTCTGGGACTTTGGATGCATGGTTATGGCAAGTTTGATGAATTAATAATGCTCTGACTAGAATCACTACTATTATTGTTGGCACAACATGTTAGTAAATCCTCATGGATGCCAATGGACATAGTAAATTTAATGTAGGTTGAAGGGAAACATGGGATGCAAAATTACATAAAATAGAGGAGGCTACTACTGATGAATTTAGATTTTCAAAATATAGGTGCCCATGTTTCTACTATTGTGTGGTTGGGAGGCCTATATTGAGGTCAATAATTAGGGCCCACTTAAAAAAATATGGATTTGATCCGAAATTATCTAAATTTTTATTGGTACACTCCTCAATCCTTCACCGAATTCTACTTATACAAAATTGTGCAAATGTGTTTGGGGGTTCTCATGATACATTTAAGGCCCCAATAATGTGTTTCAAAGTCTCAAATACATAATAATTAATGCAAGTCCCTGGATTATGATTTTTGTTTGTGTCATGTGTGTCTTCTTGCATGCCTTTTACATTATTCATCATAGCAGGGTTGATAGAGTTGAATGTGAGGCCCTAAACAAAAGGGATGCAAAGGGTCATTGTAGTATGGTGGCAAACAAAGTCACAAACATTCTACTTAATAACAAAATACACAATTTCAAAACCAACTTTATTTTTAGAAGCCAAAGTTTTCAATCTAATGTCATACCCTCCCAAATTTTCTTGAACTAGATTATCAATAATTTCATGTTTTGATCACATTGTAAGAAATATTTGATGATGACATCTATTGTGTTTTTGGAATTTTTCATACAATATTAGTTCTTACAATGGTTGTTTGATTGACATTCATTAAAGCTTTACCTTTGTGACTTAATAGTTCACCTTATGATGCCAAAAAGGTTAATTATGCAACCATGATTTTTTAATTCTCATGGGCACACTTGTCAAAATTGCATCTAACTTTGTGGTCAAGCAAGGTTTAATCTAACATTTGAAATTTACATTTTTTAGGATTAATTCCAAAACATGATTATTGTTCAATAAACAAATGTGCCCTTTGCAAATTAATGTTTTGAAAAATTAAATCGTACATTTTGACAATTTTTTTTTCTTCCTCCTCCTTTTCCCTCAAACTATTTTAAATAAAAATTTCCCAAAAACCTACATAATGGCACATAGATGATCAATGATAAATGGGTAAAATCACAATCAAAGGAGCCACCCAAGTGAGTGGACACTGTTTAAAACTACATTTTTGTATGTTTGAAAGATCACAAGAGAAGCATAATAATTTGAATTGTCATAATTTTTTTGGAAATATTTTCCATTAATTGCAAATTTTACATGCTCAAAGCTTGACACAAACTTTTTAAAAAAGATTGCACATTCAAAACACTCACACCTCGAAAGTGGACAATCCTTGTTTTTTTCAAACATCCTTTTTTTTACTAAATGTGCACCATTCCTTTTGAAAATTGGAGAGGATTTTAACATTGATGATTAGAAAAGAAAAAATATTTGAACTAATGAAAATTGTTTTTATAACCCATTTGAACACATTTGGTTCAAAAGTGTTTTTGACCCTAATAATTATGGATTTTAAAAGTGTGGCTTTAACAAAAGTTGTTCATATATATGTGATAGAAAGCATGAATGCATAATATACATGATATAAAATCAATCTATAGTCAAAATGTATTTATATCTAAAATATAATGTTAAATGGCGTATCGGAAATATAGAATTTTAAGTTTTAAACCAATGCAAGAATGACATGTGTCATGTGTAGTCCTTGGAAAAGGACTTTTACTTTGGCACCCTTGGCTCCTTTAACCATGATTTCACCCAAATGGCATTTTTTTTTCCAATGTTTTTCAAGGTGATGACACATACATAATTAGAAATATTAAAAAATGGCATGAAACATTGTGCAACACACAATATATATATATATATTTAAATGGTTATAAAAGAACCCTATGCTCATCTGTAATTCAAGAAGAGAATGAGGATGTTCAACCCTTGTCATATTTTTATTGAAAAGTTTTTGAAATGTAATCTAACCACATAAGTTGTAGTTTTCCTTGAAAATCTCATGTTTGATTGATTGGAACAATTGCATGGAATTGCATTGTAATATGAATTACAAATTATGAGGTTATAACTTTTGAATTTCCAATGAAGCAAAATCAATGCACATGGACTATATGGCCATAGGATCCATTGCCACATGGTTTTCAATTCCAAATATGTACCACATTCCATATATCAAAAGTTGGAAACATGGGTGCAAAGTAGGAGTGTCACCAAAAGAAAGGTTAAAAAAATCAAAAATTGAACAATGTTGGGTTTGTTAAGTGATATTGGGGAAAAAGAATTTTTTGATTCCTATGTTGTAATGAAATGCAAACTTAGGGTGTGCTCCTTAGCTTTAAATAGGAAAAAAGGGGATGGGAACTCCAAGATTGTTGTAAACGCCATCATTGGCTAACATCACCATTGTTAACATCACCACCACCACCATCATCATTTTTCATACACAATTGATGAAGTTTATCCACCATCAACTTGTAGTTTATTTGTAGTTTACTTATAGTTCATTTGTAATTAACTTGTAATTGATTACAATTTAACTTGGAATTAACTTGTAACTTTCCTTTTTAGTTTATTTGTAATTCATGTAAAGTTCATTTCTAATTCATTTATACTTTAAGAAGGTTCTCAAAGAAGGTTCCTTGGGTGGTGCACATATGGAAACCTCTACGAATTTTTTTTTGAATTGAATCTCCAAAAAGATATAAATATAGGTAGGATTCCATTGTCTTTAGTTTGTTCAATAATAATCTAAGGCATAATCTTGCACCATAGCCTTGTTCATTTCATTTCATATTCATATTTTCATACCTTATTAGAATAAATGTGAATTTAAAATAAAGTTGATTTACACAAACTAAAAAAAAGGTGGTTAATGCAAATCAAAACCAAATGGTGCATGGACTAAGTCATGGAAAATGCATGTTCACATGATTCATTGCATCTTAGACTTGGGAGGGGCCATCACTCTTTTCCTTATATTATGCCCATGATTAATAATCAATAGTAACTCATTGTCACCAAAAAAAAATCATGACCTGATGAAAAGAAAGCCCATGGTATGTTGCCATTAATACTAGTTGTCTTCATATGTTGGAAGATAGAAGAGACAATTGCAATTGTTGAGGATTATGACAAAATATGCTTGCTTTTGATGCTTTTGAAGTGTTATTAACATTTGCACCATTTGTCATAGGTTAACATCTAGGAATGTTGAGACAAGAACCGATGAAAACTTTAGCTTTAGTATTTTTGAAATGATACCTGATGTGATAATGAACATGAAGAGGAAATTTGTCAATACTCCAATGAGAGGTCTTGATATTTTGAAAATATAAAGTGCATGTGAAGGAAATCAAATGTCTTTAACAATGGTGATCAAAACAAAAGTGAAATTCTCAATATTGTTTTCCATGCTTAACAAGTCTTGGTAAATTTTGTGAAATCTTAGGTTGAAACAAAACATGTTTTTCCACTTGTTATTTTTACCAATTTAAAAAGATGTAGATCTTACAATCAAAGAATCTAAAAAGGCTAAACTCTTTTTTTTGCAAGAATTAATTTAATGGTTCTAAAATTAGTTATAACCCCCCATCTAGCTTTATTGAATTGATTGAAAATGAAGATGAATTAGAAGAATAATTTGAAGGCGATTAATGTAATTTTTTAATTAGAGAATTGAAGGTTTATATATCCATGTGAAACATTTTGGTAAATTTTTTGATAATTAATAAAATTTTGATCTTTAAAATTTGAATTGATGTTGAAATTGTAGCCCTAAACAACTTGAAACAATTGCAAATTTAACTATTATAATATCAAGTAGAACCATTTGAAAAATATCTTATGCAAGAAAATTTTGAGATTGAAAAAACCTTGAAGAATTAACACAATTGTTTGGGTGGTGACACTATTTTTTTAATTGAAAACTACATAGTAGAAATATAGGCTCTAATAGATAGGTTGTTCAATAAAAATTTTAATTCAATTGATTCTACAACAAGATCATTTTTATTTTCAAAATTGAAGATATGATTATTGAAGATATAGGATATGCATTCATCTTGGCTATTAAGAAAATTCAAATATATATAACATACATGTAGAAGTAGGTTTTTCTTTTGATGACTTAACGTTTGGAAAAAATTGAGTTTGATTTCAATTTTGGGGGAAAAGAAGAAAAATAGCATTCTGAAGGGGATGTGAAAGCTTCTTGGATGAGTCAGTGATTCATATATTTTCTTATGATTTTTCCTCAACAACTTATAGGAGGTCATCTTTATGATTATTTTTATGGTCAATGTTTAATTTTTTTTGGCACATATGAACATGTGAATAGATTGCAAACCTCACAGTTTCAACTAAAACTAAAAATCTGAACACCATATTAAGTTTAAGGTGAAGTAAATATGTGGATATTGAAAAATTAGAAAATAATAGAGTGAGAAAAGTTTTTAACTTGATCACACATAATAGCCCCCAAACAATACCCTCTTTAATTCAAGTTATATCAAATTTCCTCTTGGTTATCTATTTTATAAATCTTCTTTGATTCTGTTTTTTTAAAGAGTCAACATGGAATGATCTATATCAAAAAGGTATATTTTTCCCAACACTAGTCCATACCACCAAAAAAACTTGAACTTATAATAGATATTACCTAGCAGCAACTGTTGGAAAGGTTAAATCCTATTTAACAAAGAACTTCACCAAGACAAACGGTAGATTGAAACAAGTAATTTTTAAAACTTAAAAAGATACAATTTTTGTTGGGGTTAAATTCAAGGCTACCCAAACCACCACATAATTGAACCACTTTTGAAACTTATGTGATTAGAAGGCAAATCAAACTAAATAATATTTTCCAAAGGTGTTTCAATTATTCATGCATACTTGTTCTACCCAAATTCTCTTTTTTTTGTTAATTATTCAATCAATAATTTAAGTAATTATAATTGGTTGGCATACAATGCAATGTAGGAATTGATTTGAATTTACCCAAATGTTAGTCATAAACATGGTAGGCCAAAAAATTGAATCGTCATCATTATTTAAACAAGAGTATTTAGTGTTTATGTTTTTGGGGATAGGACCATGCCCCATTCATCTACAACAATTATTTCCTATTTGAAAGAAACTTGTGCAATGTTCTATGCGGTTGGCAAACTTCATATCATTTTTATTTATACCCAAAGAGTAGGAATGAAAAAGAACTATCAAAGTGGAGAAATCACAATTTGCTCCTAGAATCAAACTTGGGCTCCAAGTTGTTGCATAGGTTAATAAGATCAAGAATGTGAAAGAATCACCCACTTATGTTTGAGTACTTGTACAGGGTGGCATGGAGGTGCAAAACTTCATTTATTATGATGATTCATGGTTTCAATTCTCTACTCTCATTACATTCATGAATGAAAATGACAATCATCCATTATGGTTGCATTGCATCCATGTCATCAATTCCACATCCATGAAGTTAGAAAAAAATGGCCAAAAAATCAAGAATGTGAAAGAATTGCCCACTTATGTTTGAGTACACTTGTATAGGTCTCGTTATATTCATGGTTGAAAATGACCATCATCCATATGGTTGCATTTGTGTCCATGTTGTCAAATCCACATCCATGAGGTTAGAAGTATAGGGCAATAAGGTCAAGAATGTGAAAGAATCACCCACTTATATTTGAGTACACATGTTTAGGTCTCATTATAATCATGGTTGAAAATGACCATCATCCATATGATTGCATTTGTGTCCATGTTGTCAAATCCACATCCATGAAGTTAGAAGTATGCTAATAAGATCAAGAATATGAAAGAATCACCCACTTATGGTTGAATATTTTGAGTATAGCTTGGGACCATGAATTGTCCAGGTGCTTGTCATTCATTATGGATTCCTCATATACTTGCACAGGAATGCAATCATTTCTGGACAGGTACAAGCAAAGCAAACCGTGGGTCAGTACTCTTGTGTATATCAAGCATTCAGTGCAAAGAAAGAAAATAGTGATGTGATAAGTTAGGAGGGCATGCATCAAACCTCTACACTTATCATTGATTGTATTGAGTTGGACATCATCATGATCTTCTTGGACATGGCACTTGTCTTTCTTGCTCTTGTTGTCTTGAGCTATTTGAGCTTTTGTGCTGTTGTTGTCATCTGTAATTCTGCCTGAATGCTGATCTGTTTTATCATCTCGACTGGCTTTCTCAAGGCAGTTCTCAACAACATTGAGGAGCCTTGTCAATGCATCATGGAAGGATGGGATGTTGGCACTTAAGGATGTTGGCCAGTGGGGCTTTGATAGTATGTCTTGAATAGCATCAAGTGTGGGAATAATCAGCAATTGTTGCTCTAGTCCATGCTGCAAGCAGGGGAGAAAAAACTGTTCCACAAGTTGGCCAACTTGCTTGTTGTCTGCTTGCAGCCAAGCTTCAACTGGTTGATTTGCTATCATTGATCTCACATCATTCAACAACCTGGGATAATCCACCAAATGCGTGTTTGAAATGAACATGAACAGGGAAAAAAAACTATAGGGAAAGAAGGAATTGCAGGAACTGAGCCTGAAGGGGCTAACCGTAATTTCACACCCTGATCAGCACACTCCTGCATGCAGCTGTGGAAGGACTCTATCAACCTGGCCAACACAACAAGTGCTTTTATCTCTGTCAACTTTTCAAGCCAATCTGTATAAACAAATGGCCGAGGTTGGTCTCTGACATGCTCAGGAACTGAACTTCCACTGATTGAAGAAAGTCTGGGAGCCTAATGCAAGAAGTAGATAGGCCAGTACTTACACCATCTGTATTTTGTGTTGTAGGGGAGGATTGACATACCGCTCTAGTGTGTCAGCATTCAGCAAAAAGGCTGATTTGAGAAGCCTGCAATAAACCAGTGCACCTAAGGAGCGCAGAGCCCAGAATTTAGGATGTGGCAGAATTTGCAGCATTTCACCAACATATGCTGCAATCATTGATTGTTGTGAACTATGCCCAGATGATAGAGCCAAGTTTTGAATCGCAGATTCAGCCTGTTTTTTGCACAAAAGATGAAGAACGACCACTGAATCCAGGCATCAGAATTCATATCATACACACCCACCCCTTGTGCAAAATATCCCTGAACTGTGCATCATCTGCAGAGTCCTAGATACTTTCTTTTTACTTTGAAGTGTGTGGCTCTTCACAGTGTCTTGGGATAGAATGGGAACAAACCTTCCCAGGTGATCGAGAACAAAAATCTGCAACAGCAGCAGCATTGAGTAATAGCCAGAGCATAGTTGTTACTTCTTTGCAGCATTTTTCCAGATGCCAAGCCCTGATCAACTGATCTGCCACCGCAATCACACCTTCATTCACCCCCCTGAACCCAGCCAATTTTTTCCCAGATTCAGACTGTCTCTTAGACTGTCTAACCATCATCAAGAACCTCTGCAGAATGATGACAATTCATGGCATTGTGATGTGGGAGTGAGCAGTGGGTCCCATACTGTTGGATGCTGGTCATTAGATGGCAATCTGTGAGGGTACAACAGATCTCAGGTATGTGTGGCAGTATTTGTTCAGAAGCACTTCCTTTCAGAATTCCTGCAAGCAGATGCAAAGCATGCCCCACAGTCTGCACTGACACATCTGCATTCACATCACACCCACTTACTTGTGGGAGCATGATTGGAAGGTAGGAGCTTGGCGACACGAATAAACCCAGAAGCTTAGCACTTTCCAGAATCTGCAATTTTTAAAGGCATGTAATTGCAATCTGAAGTGAGACTTTGAAGAGAGCAGGATTTCCTAGACTCCAGCCTATTGTTGTCTCATTTCCTCTCCAGGCTTCCTCACTGTCATTCTTTGTTCCATTCATTCTGAGCATGAGGTATGAATCTACAATGAAATATCTAAAGTATAGTCATGGGTGCGCATGTAGTTCTGTAACTGGCCCGTGTGAAATCATAAATGAGAAAAGCTTAACTTAGATTCAATTGATACGTGGCTCAGAGCCTTGTGCAGGAGTTTGACAAGGGGTTGGAGATGCATGGTGATATTGTCCTCAGCAAACATGAGCAGCGTGACCAGAAAATCTGCTGCTAACTCCTGTGTACCACACGTCCAACATTCCAAATCACCAGCAATGGCATGCAATATGATGGCTGTCACACTCGTCACCATGATCCTGGCACCTAGGCATGGTCTTCCTGCACATGAGTGAAGAAGAATAGACATTGATGTTCAATTCTTGTTCAATGTTGGTCATGTGTCTGTCTGTTTGCTACAATATTGCCTCGATTGTTTGCTTCTGATCTCAAGCTTGCTTGCTAATATCATGGATTTCCCCCAATTGTTCAAGCAAATTGTTCTTCATCTGATGGACCTGTTCTGAAGCAAACTCTGGACAAAAATACAGAAACACCTAGAATAGAGATCTATTTGTACTTCTTGTTGCCTTTAGGTTTGACAACCAGGTTTTGTCTTCATTAATGAGAACATGAGGAAGGGGGGGGGAAGATTCTTCAAGGGGAGGGTTCAAGAGAACAGACGTGTGAAGGGATGAGGCAAGGGTGCTCCAGCTAGAGAATCAATATCATCAATATCTTCAGTAAGATATGTGCGGGTATCCTTCACCTCCTTCTCATTCTCTTCCTCATACCTGGAGGATCAAGACAAATTTGTTGATCAATATTTTACAGTATGTTTTAAATGCAATTCTTCTCAGTACTCAACTCTCACAACTCTCAGTGTAATCACCATTTCCTCAAATGTGATGTTGAAGCACTTTGCTTTGTCTAACTTGCCAAGAAGCTCTATATTCTCAGCTAGACTGATCATAATCTTCAATGTACTATGTGCTGAATTTGAGATCACCAAAGTTTGTGTTGCTCAGAAGTCCTCTTTTTCAGGAGCACTTAATTGAAGGAATGTTGGAGGAGAAAAGACAAGTACCACCAGCAATCTCTCAAATATTCTGTAGGATAAGTAATGAAGCACATACTGTAGGCCAACTTCCTCCATGAGTTTAAAGGCAAGCTCCCGCAAGTGTGGGCTTGGATCTTGAAAGCCAGCCAATAAGTACCTGATCAATTCTTTCCCATTTCAGTGCTCATGGAGATTGTACTGGA
>Ga0116231_10000132_pt1 | contig 95128 bp, 58 predicted proteins | sample S1TSphgellanicum_2_FD_89695 | JGI IMG/M metagenome (GOLD analysis project Ga0116231, IMG submission 89695) | Host-associated microbial communities from peat moss isolated from Minnesota, USA - S1T2_Fd - Sphagnum magellanicum MG | ecosystem: Host-associated > Plants > Peat moss > Unclassified...
AAAAATTCCATTTAAAAATAAATTTGGAAAAAAAAAAAAAAACACAAAACCAATAAAAAAAAAAATTAGGTCCTCTTTTTCAAAAAAGGCTCCTGGGCCCCCCCCCCCCCCAGAAGTTTCCAAAATGAAAGACAAATAAAGAATATATTTACTTGTAACACATAAGATGTTTATGAAACCAAAGCTAACATCAAAAATGTTTTTATGATGAACGGGTAAAAGTACATTACACTTGACCAAAATTGGCAGCTCAAAGTCCATTTTTAAAGTCCAAATCTAATGATGTTTTTTTAAAACATTTAAATGGTGTTGAAGTTCACATTTTTTTCCATTTCCAAATTCATATCACCATAATTTAAACCTTTTTTTTTAATCTTTAAAAATATGGGCCTTGAAAAAGTCAATTTAGATTTTGAAATGGAGTTTACAAATTTGAAATTTTCATTTTAAATCTTAAAAAATTTGAGAGACTTTTTCTTGCTTGATTTGTTCATCTTAAGTGTTATGGTACTTCAATGTGTGGTAGTAAAAAGTTGTAGGCTTAATTTCCAACTCCACTAGAAAAAAAAAAATCCATAATGATAATTTTTTTGCAGTAATTTGGATTGAGGACATTGGATGTACCATCCCTTGTAAAATCCACCTTGGATTAATCATTTATCCTTTTGGTAAAAAAAATTTTGGGTTTGAAAGATTAGAATGTACGTTTCAATTTTTCATCTTGCTTTTGCCAAGTTTTTCAAATAAATTTGTATACAATGCAACAGTACTTGATTCACCTAGAAAAAACTACCACTGGGACCTCCAAAAAACTCCATCATAACATGGTTTTACTCGAACGTTTAGTAGCCACCAAACATTCAAGAAAACGAGGTAGAACAATAGAAAATTTCCTAACAAAGTGCATGAGTGCAACTCCCAAAATGGGAGTGCACTTGGTAGTCATTGGGGTTCATCCCTTGCACTCTCCCCCATTTGTAAAAATGTGTTTCACACCTAAACACACTTTCTTTTGGCCTCATGGGCCCTTGCACTCCACATTTAGTTGTGAACCCAATGTTTCGGTTATGGCACACTAAGTGGTTGCTAACCCTTTTTACAACTTCTTAAATTAAAAAACAATCTAACAATAGCATGATTGTTGATCATAAAGCAATGTACAATTGAATGGAAGATTTACATATGCAAAATATCATAAAATGAACAATAAACGAACACCTATCGAAACATACTACTTATTTATGTTCATATTGTATTCCAACACAACAAAATATGTATGGAACACACTATTTTTATGATTAAAATGTACATACACCCATCATTAAATAAGCTATTAAAATTTAAACAAGTTCAATTTTTCTATTGGAAAAGGCAAGCTTCGCAGATCTTCACCAACCTTCTAGCTTTCATTTATGAGGACACCATTTGCCCCACCTAATGAAGCAATCGATTCAAAAAGTAATGAACTGTTACCATATGCACATACTTCATTATCCTTTAGGATATCCATTTTTTTATTCTCAATGAATTGGCTACACAGGTTGGATGAACTCCTTTCGTGATTAACGCTTTCCTTCTTCGAATGTTGAGTTTTACTATTGGATTCGTTCTTTTTGGGTTTGTCCCTCCTTGCATACTCCTTGTATATTTTGGCCTTTCTTTGAGGAACATTTTTCTTTCCACCTTTTTCCCCCTTCTCCTCCCCTTTGTCTTAGTTTCCACCTCCTTGTTCCTTATTGCCTCCAGCTCGTGCCTCGTTCCCTCCTCCATGTTCTTTGTTCCGTCTTCCTTGGTTGTCTTCATTGTCACAACCACCTTCCTTGATTTCATGATTAGTTTGTGCACTAACTATGATTTGCAACGCTCCTACTTCTGGCTCAATTCCTGCATTTTGGATAGTAACACCCCATAGCATTCACAAGAAAATGGACGCTATTGTCTCACAATGATCCCCTTCAAGATCGATAGGAATAATCTCTAAAAATTTACATCTCGTCTCTTATAATTTGAAGAAAATCCATAATTAAAATCCTAGACCCAAAGGTGGGTCAAGAATATTTTTAAAAGATGTGGAGGATATGACTTACAAGATAAATATATGTCAAAACCCCTCTGCTGAATACACTAAGGCACACCATTCCATCATAAATGATTAATTTGAGGATTTTAGCTTGGGCTTCAAGGCAGATTTCATTCTTGTATAAGCGCCTATCTTCTAGGAAGGAGGATGTATTATGTTCCTCTAATGATGGCAACTCATTGTTACCAAAACCCCCAAGTTCGTGTCATGATGAGTCTTGTGAGTCTGTGTTTGCCCGTGGCTCGTCCGTGCATTAAAAGTGCTCCAACTATGCATTAACAAACTTGTTGTATGGTTTGTGCAAGTCCATGTAAGGAATTGAATTACTTGTCATTTTTCCTAATCCCCATCTCGGAACTCCAGCATGCCCCTCTACCCCAAAGTGCTACAAGCCAAGGAACGTGCCCCAACTCCTTATCCTTCCGTTGTTTTCACATTTAGACTCGCAGTGAATCTATCAAGGAGTTCGAGGGTGTGTCATTTATGCATTCTTTTGTTGATTCCATGTTCAAAACTGGCTTGAAAGCCTCTTCAAAAGCCTACAAAGTTTTTTGCACTATATTAATTTTATGGAATAGATATTCATGATATGGTGGGACCAAATCGAAAGTCTTTTATATTTACCTTATAGTCCTCAAAATGTCAACTTGACATATTAAGATTTGGCAATGGTTTTTCATAAATTTTCCATATGTGACGCGCATGTCCAAGATTCTTTTGATACAATGTCTTTGACATAGCTAGCCCACAATGCTTATTATTCAAAATCTTGGACACCTTGCACAAGTGAACAAAACCATTGTCCCACATAACAACAATCTCAAACTTGTTATAAAGTTTGTGAACTTTAGGGCTTGTGTTTGGGTCCATCATGGAATCCTATCAAGAAAACCAAAACTTTTCATAATATTAATAATCACTTGTAAACCACAAATTTTAATTGAGAAGTTGAAGGATCTAAAATGATTGAAACTTCAAAATGCATGTCGAAAACCACTTGGCGGCTGCTATGTGTTCTTCACAATTAAGTTTTGGACGCTGTTTGGGAATTGCTAGGTGTCCTTGACAATGAATGTTTGGGAATCACCTGACAGTCACGAAACAATTCTCAATTCATATTTGTTCAATTTTTTTTTTTAAATAGACAACTAATTCAAGATCTCATGAGATGGAGGAAATTTACTAATGTTGTAGCAAATGTGTGTTGTTGCCTAATAATAAAAAGTTGATTATTTTTTATTTCCTTCCAAGTTTTTAGCTTGCATGGAAGGAAGCAATTTGGATTCTTTGGGTCTTTAGGAATCACAAAAATGGATGTTTTCATATCATACTTGTTGTATTAGTTTAGGGTTTAGGGTTTAAGGTTGGTGATTAATCCAAGAGGTCACCGACCCAAAATCCCCTTTTGATGGTCTCGAGTGTGAGCTCATCATTTATTCAACAGTTTAAGGTTTAGGGTTTAGGGGATTTTGGGTTAGTGATCGATCCAAGAAATCCCCACCTAAAATCCTCTTTTGATGATCTCGGGTAGGAGCTCATCATTTATTCAACAGCATTCACAGACCAATTTAACAATTTGCTGCTTCTTGAGGTCTTTTAGTAGGAGGACCACCTTTTTGAAATTGTGTGTCTAAACCACCATATGCTTCAGTGGCATTTTCTTCACAAAATCCTAGTTTCCATTTTTTACAAAATGGAATTCTAGACTTAAATATGCTTCTTTTAGAATCCTTACCACCAAGAAATTACCTTGAATGTAAGGTCCCACAATTTGAATGTTGCCTCCTTGTATAATGGAATGAGGTTAAGATAATTGCCAACAACTTTCTTCATAAGAGGGGGTGTGTACCTATAATGTTTTACACATATTACAATCAACACATTTGTCTTTTACTAGATGGAAAATTTAGTTTGGTTAACGCATGGCAACCCACTAGGCTTTTTGTTCATTAAAGTGGATGGAGTGAAAAAAAATGTTTAGTTGTTGCCAAGATTTTTTTTCACCATAGTGGATTGAATCAAAGGAAAACACCTCATGGCCATTAGGCATTTTTCTCAACATTGGATTCAATTGATGGAAAATACCTAATGGCCGCTAGGCATTTCCCCAAGTTTATTCAATTTCTTGAGAAAAACACCTGGTGGTTACCATGTGTTTTTCTCACTTGATAAAATGTAGTGAGGGGAAAACACTTGGTGGTTGCCAAGTGTTTTCCCCTCACTCTAGTTGATTTAATTGAATGAAATGCTTAGTGGTCACTAAACATTTTTCTCACTATAGTGGATTCCATTGAAGGAAATGCTTAACAACCATCAAGCATTTTTTAACTTCCTAAGATGTAGTGAGGGAAAATGCCTAGCAACCGCTAGGTGTTTTCCCCTCACTACAATGGATGTAGCTACGGCAAAATGTTTAGTAGCCATGAGGTGTTTTCCCTAAATTTTTTTCCTTTTGTTTCAAGGAAATTGTCTAGTAGCCAACAAACATTTTTTTCATTAAAGCATTGATTTGAGTGATAGAGAAGGGCATGTAAAAAATACAAGTAAACTATTTACAAATCAATGAACTTGGAGTGGCTAACAAGGACTTACACTACTTCAATAGCCATGTTGATGTTGATGGCCTCCCTACTTTTTGTGTTTTGAGGTTTGGAAAGTAGCCTACATTGATAATAAAGGAGGATGTTTGCCTTAGATATATTTATATTGGGCTACTAGAGAGAGAGAAATGAAACAAATGTAGAGGTATAATGAAAGAAATATATGGAATAACAAAATGATCTATACATATGGAAAGTTTGAACGAGTATAAGCATGCAATGGAAAAGATAAGCTTGCAAAGAAACAGAGAACATGTGATAACAAGTTTGCAGGCAAAATGTTTTGACATAGAGTTTGTATACAATATTTTGTGGTAAAGAGATTGTGTGTGTGCCTATCTTTGGACTACTCTATGTTTGTATGTGAGTATTCCTTTCTTTTTCTTGCTCTAACACCATCTAGCAATCTATGTGAGTTTTTCTCTTTCTATTGCTCTGTCACTATCTAACAATCCATGCGAATTTATTTTTTTCTCTCTTGCTCTACACAATTTAACAATCTAGCAAGCTCTCTTTCCATCACAAAATTACGCTCTCTTTATCTTTATTAATCAAATGTCTCATTGTTGTTTCTCCTACTTTCTTTTTTTGTCACAATCTTGCAAAATGTTCTTCTCTATCTTTCTTTGTGGCAGTGTAACAACCTCTTTCTCTCTCTCTATTCAAAAGCATTGGAATAATGTCTTATTGTTCTATTTCATGCTTTCTCTCTCTATCACTTGAAGAAAAGAACCATAACAATATCTTTATCTTTCTCCCTTTCTCTATGTCTATTGGCTTGTGTGCACCTCTCCCAATGTTTGTCTCTTGTACTAAGAGTGAAAAGGAAGAAATATGAAGGAACGGAGGAACGAAAGAATGAACAAATTGGAAAGTAAACTTAATCAGACCTTCTTTAAACAAAAAAAACATAAATCATGAAGGAACTAAGGAACTAAAGATTGAATGAATTGGAAGGTAAACTTAATCAGACCTTCCTTAAGTAGACAAAATAGAAATCATGGAAGGTTAAAATAATTTAAAACACTTTAAAAAATCAAGAAGGTTGAAAAAAATGAAAGGAAACAAAAGAAAATAAATTCACCTCTATATAGAAAATGGCGTTGTGTGATGAAGATTGAATGATCTATAGCATTCTAGACTGTCATTAAGTGTTTTGGAGCATTTTTTGAAATGTGGAGATGTGAAGTGTGTGTGAAGGTGAATGAAAGACAATAACAGTAAAATGAATGTGAAAAGAGGAAAAGAGATACAAACGAATGGGAAACAATGTGTGAAGAAGAAAACAAAGAAGGAGGAGGAACAAGAACAAAGAAGTTAAAATGCGACAAAACACAATGAAACAAAAGAAAAGGAAAAAGTTTTTTTGGTAAGATGACTTGAATCTTAACGCCTTTCAAAGTTCATTGTGTGCATTGGAACTATTGCATAAAACCAACTTTTCATCAAATAACACTTTTCTATCCATCATTGGTACCCAACTTTAAAATTTTAATATGATTTAATAAGGTATAGAATCTAGAATTACACATGATACAAGAAAAAAAAACCTTAAAATGTATAGACATTGAGCCTTACAACTTGCACTATACAAGAAAAAACCTTAAACCCAAAGTAAATTGAACCTTAAACCCTATAAGGCAAAACCCTAAACCCTAACTAATGCACCCCCACACTCCTTGAAAGACTCAAATGCGAGTCCAAGAGTGAAAACAACGAAAGAAAAAAGAATTGGAGTACACTTCATAGTTCACAACATTTCAGGGGTAGAGGGGTGTGTTGAAACCTCGGGATGGGGATTAAGATGAATAACAAGCGAGTCAATTATTCATATAAACCTACACAAACCCAACAACAAGTTAGTTAATGCGTGGTTGGAGCACTTTTGGTGCAGCCACCACCTTCCCCTTATAGTATTCTCTGTGCCTGGCCATGGAGCTAGCACCCAAATGTCATTTTGTCCCGCGACTCCCAAGTGGGAGTCTCGAAATTCCCAAAATTGGTATTCCTGAGACTTTGGAGGCCCATAAATTTGTGTTTAGACCTTTGATTGAAATGAGTTCTAAAGAAAAGTTGTAGCATTCGTCAAGATCTTTCTAATGGTATGTCGCACGCTACCTACACACAAGGAAATCGGGGCGATTCTTGACTTTTAGTGGTCAGGAGTCAAATTGGCAATTTGACTTTTAGCCCTTTTTTTGGCCATATCTTATGTTTTAAGTATTCAAATGGGTTATGCGAGCCCATTTTAAACATCTACGTTCCAAGATCTTTCAATGACACAAGGAACTTCTCAATCCGATGAGTTTTGACCCCTGCAATCGCCTTCTGAAAATCCATTGGGACTTTAATTCCCAAAGTGAGTGCTCATTTGGGAGTGTGGGGGTTCATTCCCTCACGCTCTCTTGCACTCTCGGGAACATGAAATGTGATTCCCAAGCTCCCTCTTGGCCCGCACCTTTGCAAGCCCTTGCCTTGGTCGCAAGCCCAAGGCCAAGGTTGTGACATAAATATCCTACTTTTGTTGAACACTATATTATAGCTATGGGAAAGTCTCCTTGTTGAATGGGAAAGGTGCAATATTTTAGCTTCGAAATTCAATAAGGCTTCTACAATAAAAACATGAGATTGAACCTTTTAAATGAGGTGGCCCCCACAAGATTCAAGCATGCACTATAGAAGTGGATTGAGAGTGGAATTCCAAAGGGGAATATAATTGAAGCAATTCTTTTGGATTCACATTACAAGTTTGAAAAAGTTGATAATATGGCAAGTCTTCTTGATGTGATCGACAAGGAGAAGATGGCATAATTTTTGCATGATGATGCCACTAAAAAAATCACAGTTGTGTGTACTACACACATGATTAAAGATGATCCAATAGTGTGGATAGGCCTTGACTAGAAGTCCTTCCTCCAGGTAATGAAACATGCGAAAGTTTCATTCAAAGTCGTTGTTTGTATATGTGATCAAGACTCCTTCAAGAACACGTTTTCAATGGTCATGAAGTCTAGTCATGTGATGAGTTTTCAATTTGAATTTGGGCAGTACATGGTTAGACTAGCCAAAGTACCAGGTTTGTCAAAAAGGTTGATGACGAATCTAGTCATTCTTTATGCATATTTGTTCCCTTGCAAAATTGGAACAAATATAAAGGAGGATGAGCCACATGCATACACAGATTCACAAGACTCACCATGACCCATACTTGGGGGAAGCCACCACCTTCCCCCTTATAGTATTCTCTATGCTTGGCCATGGGGCTTGCACTCAAATGTCATTTTGTCCTAGAACTCCCAAGTTAGGCGTCCCAAAATTCGCAAAATTGGGACTTTCGCGACTTTTGAGGCTCATAACTTTTTGTGCAAACCTCCAATTGAAATGAATTATAAAGCAAAGTTGTAGCTCTCATCAAGAGCTTTTTCAATGATATGTGACACGCCACTTGAAAGCAAGGAAATCAGGGTGATTCTCAACTTTTAATGGTCGGGAATCAAATTGACAATTTGACTCCCGGCCCTTCTTTCGGCCATAACTTATGTTTTAAGTACTCAAATGGGACATGCGAACTCATTTTAACATTTTCATTCTAAGAAATTTCCAATGGTATAAATAACTTTTTAATCCAATGAATTTTGACCCTTGCAATTACTCTCTAAAGATTCGAAAGTCCATTGGGACTTGAACTACCAAAGTGCGAGCTCACTTGGGAGTGTGTGAATTCATTCCCTTATATCCTCCTATACTCCTAGGAGCATGAAATACAATTCCTGAACTTCACTCGTGGCTAACACCTTTTCAAGCCCTTGCCTTGGTCACAAACTCAAGGCTAGGGTCATGACACTAATCACATTAAACCTTAAAACCTACAACACAAAATTCGAAACCCTAAACACTTTCACCCTACAACACAAAACCCTAAACCCTAAACCCAAGACACTTTGACCTTACACCACAAAACATTAAACCCTACAAACATTGAACCCCACAACACAATTTAACACTATAAACATTAAACCTTACACCTTACACCACAAAACCCTAAACCTCATACACTTAGACCCTACACCACAAAACCCTAAACCCTACACACTTGGACCCTACACCCTACAACACAATTTATCCTTGTAAACATTAAACCTTACAAACATTGAACCCTAAACCTTACACCGCAAAACCTTAAACCCTAAACCCTACACCCTATAAGACAAAACCTTAAAGTTCCCTAGACATTTTGACCCTACAATACAAAACCTTAAACCCTAACCATATTCAAATTTTAAAACTATAACACGAAACCCTAAACCATAGACACATTTCTATGACCATTCTTTTGAAAAAATAAATTCAAACAATGGACGATTTACAAATGGAAAAATCAAGTTTGTCAAAATACAAAAATAAATAAACCATATCTTTCATATTTTAAACCTTAATTTGATTTACAAATTCTTGTTATACAAACTTTCTTCCAATATATCATAATTTTAATATTTTCTTTTAATTTAAAGGAACATTGAGTCATTCAATCCCTATAATTTATCCACATAAAATATTTATAAATGGATCATAAATGAACAATATATATTTTATATTTTTACTATTAGCCATATTCAATAAGTATGATTTTTAATTTTAATAAAATATAATTGAAAATACCAAGAATTAATATTAAAATACTAATTAATTCTATAAATTTATATGCTTATCGCATCTTATACAATTTTTATTAAGATATATCATATTTTTTCCATGACATATTTTTTAATGTATGATAATGTTTTTTTATTCACATAGAATGTTGAAATCTGGATGATAATATGTTAACAATTATTTAAAGATAAATTAATAAAAATTCTTATATTATTTATTTAGATGCAGAATATTAACTTCACTAATCATGATAAAATTTCTATTAATTTGCTTATATGCTACAGCAATGTCAAAACATTTTAAAATGTTAGCCTAATTCTTGAAACCCTAAAACTTGTAATTTAAAATTAATTTTCAATAAACACATGCAAAAAGAAGGGGTTGGTCCATGTGGAATCCTAACATTGTGAAAAATACATACCTTCTCCATCATTATGCATGGAGTGGAGACTCCACTTTCAACACTCAACATTACAGTTGGGAAAGAGGTGGGAGTTAGGTTGGAGAAACCTCTAGACATAATTCTTATAATGGCAGTCATAAGCAACAAATAAGTGGGAGTGAGAGTATGGGTTTCAATGTTCTTCGTGATGTCATGAAGGTGACACTATATTCATTTGAAGTAGATGAGATTGCAAATGTGGAGCTCTAGGCAGATTAGGAAGAACACAACCAGTTCAAAATAATGAAGGCTCAGTAGTTGCAAACAACCATCTGTGATGGAACATCTTTCACATTTTGACAAAAGAGCATGCCATTGAAGTTCACTTGTGGAGGCTTCTAATTCAGACCATTTTCAGTGATGAAACAAACTTTTCAAGCATTGAGTAAAAACCTTGGTCAATGTACTCCTCTTTATGTTTTTCACAACTTGTTATCACATTGCAAGTTCAACATCATACACTATTTTAGGGTAACAACTTCTAATGTCAAAATGAATAACAACCTTATATTACAGTGAGAAAAATGATTTACCAATAAAATTTAATTTACATATATCATATATAATTAAATAATCATCATATATAATATTTATAAATAGATCATAACTCAAATATATTTAATAAAAATATAATAATTTTGTATTGTTAATGTCAATAAACAATATAAAATACTAATAAACAACATAGTTGATTATCAAGCAAACATTATCATTCCAAAGATGCCACATATGTTTTAATCATCAAAATATTGTAAATGAAAAAATTATTGGGCCCTAATTACCCAAATAACTATGACCAATTGCAAAAACAACTAGGTTTTCATCCATCAAAGGATCCATTCACAATATTGGATGAAAAATGTGCACCTTTATTTTACTTTTCCATCCAAACATGTAATAATCACAAATTATAGTTGCATTTGCGACTTCATTTGATTATATCAACATTATAGTCACATATGTGATTGCACACATTTACAACTAAACACATTTACAACATTTATAACATATTTATGACATATAGAACTAACCTAATTGTAGTTGTAAAAATAATTGATTTGAAAATTAGTCACATCTATAGTCATAACCATATGGTTGGAATGAACAAGATTTCTTCTAGTGATTTTTGAACACTAAAAAGTTTTGTTTGATGTGTTTCAATGTATGAAAATGTGATGTTATGACATTGATCAATTCTTGCATTTAAATTAGTAATTGCCAACACAAAAACACGGACATCAATGTTGGGTGAACATTTGATTTTGTTAATAATTGTTGATTCTAATTTTTTGATATTTCAAAATCAAAACACTACATTGCAAACTTAGCATTTCACAACTTAATAATGGAAATTAAGCAAAAAAAATTCAATCATAATTCACACATTTCACACACTAACATCCTACATTGAAAACATATTTGACACACAAATTTATGTGACATTCATTCATTCATAAGATCATATTTTATGTATCAACACATTTATATGTGTCAAACATGTTTTCAACACATGATATTCATGTGTAAAATGTGTGAACTTATGAATGAACAAACTTCACATGATTCTCATTATTATTTCGTCGCATGCTAAATTTGTGAAATAGTAATTTCAATTGTTTCAAAAATCTAAAACCAATGGTTCTTCTAAAAGAAATAACAAAGAACCTAAAGTCACAAAGGTTATTGAAAGTGCAACTATTTGACTTTTTTTAAACCATGATTATGAACCTTAAAAATTACCTTGAAAATTGCTAAGAACTTTATTCCTAATCTTGAAAATTGCTAAACATTAGTTTTTACTAATGTGGGGTGCGCATTTGAATTTTTGAACAATTATTAGGTTTGATTATTTGAAAACATTTTGAAAACAAAAGATCATTGGTTTCAAGTATTTGGGGGAAAAAATTTCAAAAAACCATGGTTAAATATATTGACTAAAATATTTGATAATTTGATAACCATGTATGCATATCAAAATTAAATATTTGATTTTTTTATAACTATGATTATGAATGTTGATAGCTAGCCTAATAATTGTGATCATGAATTTGTTAATCCAACCAAGAAATCTTAATATAAATATGTGATATAGGTTTAAATAAAGTTGGTATCCATTATTTCTTTTAACCATGAACCAACTAGTTGCAGATTGATGTTGGCTTTATTTTTCAATGGGTGTTATCAAATGTGTTGTATTGGGTGTAATTTTTTTGGGGTGAAAATCATCAAATCTCTCCAAAAAACCAAGGTCAACCAATTGTAAGCTTAAATTTCAAGGGTGAAATCACCCAAAAAGGTCATTTAAAAATATTTTCAAATATTAAACCTTTCACCTATTGCACAAGCAAAACACATTAACATGTCACTAAACATGCCATAAAGAACCTTAAATCAACTACTTGTTTATTTCAACCATTGGATGGTCACCACACCTTTTCCCTCAAATTTAAACCATTCCCTTAACCCTTCTCCCTTTGCACAAAAACCTTTCCTCATCATTCTTTTGTTTGTAAAATTGCTACCTCAAAGTTCATAATTTACAAGTAGAAGGTTTTGAAGTTCCATTACAACTTGTGTGTAACCTAAATGTTACACTTCTCATAATGTGGATTTTGTGTGATCCTTTTGTCGTTATTTTGAGTGTTTTAAATGTCTTTGAAAGCTCAATTTATTGATTTGATTCATTCAGTGGTCAACTGTTGAACAATTAACATCGCAAATTGCAATTCATGATTGAATAATGAGGATTAATTAGATTGTGATTTGCAAAAATGGGGCAATGAGTCATGTTATGTTTAATGTTGCAAAGTACACAATGAATCATGGGTTTGGAATTTTTTATGAAGTTTGGAATCAAATCCAATCATTCATTGTTGATGTTTTCATGGTTATAAGTTATAGCATAATGAGCACATTGCAAGTGTTTTTTATGAACATCTTGATTCACAATTTATTTAAGGATGTACATAGTATATTTTCACATTTCCATATGGTGTACATTTACAATTTGAACCTTAATACTTACAAATTAAAGCTTACTAAAGCTTTAGTCACATCTTTAGGACTTGGGTTCTTGTGTTACTCTATTACAATTCATGGTTTTTCAAAAGGTCCAAGTTGACCAAAAAATCTTTTCTTCATTAGTGGACATGTATATTTTGACCATAGGCCTAAGGCTTGAATGATACATGTGTATTTTTAACTAATAAATTTGACTAAAATGACCTATTTGACTACATATCAAATTGAACATCTAGTCAAGTTGGACAAAAAATTTGACCACTTCGGTCAAAATGACCAATGGCTTCTAGTCAATTAGGACATTTAATCAAGTTGGATAAAACAAAATGAGATCCTTAATCAAGACGGACAATGGTGTTCTAATCAAATGGGACATCCTATGCTACCTAATTGGTCAAGATAATTACTAACTAGGCTATGTAATAACCTAGGCCTACCTACATACCAACTTACTTATTTACATACCTACCCACCTATCATTTTACAAACCTACCTACCTACCTCATATTTCCCACTTACCATCCTACATCCTTACCTGCTAATCTACTTATTTACATACCTACCTATTTCATACTTCCCACCTACCATCTTACATCCTTACCTACTTACCTACCTACTTTCTACTTCCCACCTACCATCTTGCATCTTTACTTACCTACCTACATACCTACCTCATATTTCCCACCTACCAATATACAACCCTACCTACCTACTTCCTACTTCCAACCTATCATCATAAACCTATACTACACTTCCTAATTCCCACTTACTATCATACAACCCTATTGACCTACCTCCTACTTCCCACCACCACTTTACATCCTTACCTACATACCTACTTATAAGTACTTACCTACCTACCTACCCACTTACCTAGCTAGCTACCTACGTCCTATCGATTACAAACTACTTACAAATGTACCCCTTTACTTACTAAGCATCATGCAACCTACCTATTAATACCTAACTTTCTTATTTACCTACATAACTAATGATGTGAAATAAACAAATGGAAAAAAACTTGACAAGTTTTGTCAATTTTGGAAGGTGTAGTCCATTGAGAAGAACTTGGTTTATCATTGGGGAGGTTAAGGGTTCAATTTTTAATACTTATAACCTATATACATACCTAAAGGGTTAAGGTAAGTAGGTTAAATCAAGTAGGCTAGATTAGGCTACCACCTACTTATTTAAACCTATTTACATACAAAAAAATTGGGTAGAAATTTGACTAGTCAAATGGTCCACTAACTAGTAATCAAAATGACCAGTCAAATAGTCCAATAGTCTACTAGTCAAAAAGACCACCCCAATCACATAAAATGGGTCCAAATCAATTTGTCTAGATTAATAAGATGGTTTTTTTGATGCCTATCTAAATGGGGTCCTACTTGATTGGATTCTGTAATAAAAATAACCTATTTTTTTTAGTAGTGTTATTTATGTTACAACGTGCATGCAACAACACAATAACTTCGAATTTCACATTTTGTTCTTGTGAGTTGCAACTTTTTTGTAAGATGTCACTATTTAAGTCACCCCTAAAATTTCAAGTTTTGATATTTTTATAACTTTGATAACCCTAGCAATGGTACACCTCTTCTTGTTTGTTGATGTGGTTTCTAGTAGTAAGAATCAAACATCTAACTTGTGCGAGTTTCTCGCTTTGAAAAGTAAATCATTGTTTTAAATGCATGAAATTGTTTTATAGAATCTCTAAGCATTGTTTCACTAGAAAAACTAATTGAATTTTCTTAATAAAACATGTCACCACCACCAAAAGCTAGAAAAATTTAAACTTATGAATCAAACCAAAAATTCCAAATTTCATGGGTGGCTAAATTACCTTGGGTTGAAAAGTAGAAATACAAGCTTCTAGTTCCAAAATGGGATTCATTTTAGAAACAAACTAATCAAAGGAAGGTTGACAAACCTATGAAAAAGGTTAAAAGAAAGGAATAATATACTAGTAAAGATGTAAACAAAACAAAAATGAAGTTGTTTACGCTTCTAAGGATGGGGCGGGTGTAGTTTGTTTTGGAACAAATTACCAATGGGAGTTCACATTCCATGGGAGTTCAATATATGGCTCATAGAACCAACCATGTGGTTCAAACTTTATCACTTTTGTCTATGTTCAAGATAATTTAGGATCTATTTCAAGCCTTGTATAAATTTTTTTTGAAGAGCCCTAAAAGGCCTTGGAATTACAAAGAGCTAGTAGAACATATGGAGACAAAAGGGTCCAAGATTTTAAAGAATGTCAAAATCTATTGAATGTTTATATTGTCCCCTACTCTTCAACATGTTATGGTAGAGTACAAAATTTTGTTGATGAAAATGGCCTTTAATGGTCCTACCAATGACAAGGCAAACTTTGATTTTTTTTGCGATGTGTAAATTTTATTGGGGCTTGTTGCCATTTTCCCATTGTTGTAATCAATCCATAACCTAAATAAATATAATTAATTATGAAACATTTTCATTTGTGATTTCATGATAACAACAAAACTATGCCAAGGGGAAATCTATGAACTATATTCAAACCTAAACACGAGGTTCAAGTTTAATGAAATTGGGTGCAAGAATAGTAACTAGTTGGAACCATAAAATGTGTGAGTAATGTTTAAAACTATAATCTTGTCTCTTTGAAAAGTCACAAGAAGGAATATAATAAATTGAATTATTGAATTTTTTCCTTTTTAGGTTCCATTACTTGTAAAGTTTTAATGTTCAAAACTTGATACAAATTGATGATGTTTCGAGAGTTTTTTTGCATTTTCAAAATAATTATGAACAATTTTTTTTTCTTCAAACATCCTTTTTTGTTATCAAATGTGCACCATTCTTTTTCAAAATTGAAGAGGATCTTATTAATATTGACTTTAAAAAAAAAAAAAAACACTTAAAATTGGTGAAATTTGTTTTAAAACCCATTTGAGCACATTTTCTTCAAATGTGTTTTTGACCTTGAAAAATATAAATTTTGAAAATGTGTCTTTAACACAAGTGATTCATTTTTATGTTTTCAAAGCATTGATGCATAATATAAATGACATAGACAAAGATGTATTGATTTTTTAAAAAATCTAAAACATAATTATAAACTTGGTATGAAAAATGTATAAATTAAGAAAATAAACCAACACAAAAATGCCATGTGTCAAATGCAATCTTTGAAAAGGACTTTGACCTTGACTCTTTTAATGTGTTTGCACCCATTTGATGTTTACAAGTCTTTGTTGTGTGTTAAATATGTTAAGTTAATAGTCATGCATTAAATGACAAACCTAATATGGGCATGGAGCATCTAGCATTTTATGTGAATCAATAACACATCTAGGCTTTCATTTTAATTTATCAACTCTTGAAGTTTCATATATGACAAGAGATGTTTATGTTGTAACCATCACATAGGTGGAAAGAAAATGTTTATGATTGACCCTAAACCCTAACCCCTTTGTAATTCACTTTATTTATTTATATTATGTCCACTTTATTTTGTATTGAACTAAACCAAAAAATGGATGTGGGTTGTAGGTGTTATTGATTGTCTTATTGCAAAATAGCAAAGGAGATTCCTTGCTTATGGTGTCATGGATAATTTAGGTGTGGTGTACCATAATATTAATTGTAATTTGTAAAAGAAATTTTTCGCAAAAACATTTGGATGTTATTAAAACGTACTTTTGTCACCCCAAGAAGTTGGGCAATAGTGATGCATGGGTGTTTAAAGTTTTATTAGTAGCTTCCTTTGACATTCAACAATATATCTTCAAGTTGGCTATGAAATCAAATGCATATATTGCTATGGCTAGTTGCTTGATGTGAATCCTTTGACACACCTTTGGTGCACTTTTTTAGCATCTATAATGCTTGCATTTTCTTTTCTAGAGTATTTCAAGTTGGCTAAATTACCATGATACAAGTTCTTGGCAATGTAGAGGATAAACAATGCTTCAACTCTTTGGCATCTTGCAAATCGAAGGTGTGCAATTGACTCACTATTGACTTGGGGTTATTGGTCAATATGTTTTCCCAAAAAAATTATACCATCCATAATTCTTCATATACAAAAGCATATGAACAATAGCGTACAATATGTCCTCAATATGTTGTGGGAGCTTAGATTTAAGGCTCTCCAATCTTAACTCAACATTTTTTGGCAACATTACAAGTTGCAATTGTTGGATAGTTCTTTGTGTGTAAGTGAAGTTGGTGATCCAAAATGGATACCATTTATTGTTTACAATTCAACCTTTTGTTTCCAAGTTGTTGTTCTATTGTGGCTTGAGGGTGGTTTTATATTCAACTAACCTTGTTTTGCAAGAGACTTGTGATATAGTGAGAAGTGTAAAAAGTTCAATCCCCTCACAAATGACTATTTTTGTTTGTTTCCAATTTGTGGAACTTGTGTTATAACGATGTGTGCATGCATTGTGGTTTGTTGTATTGAATTTTGAGCAATGAACATTGTGGTTAAGGACCTAGACTCTCCAGAATTTAGTTGTCTAGATTTCTCTTTTTAGAATTGGCAAAAATAAAATATCCTACAACAATCAACCTTGAAAAAACTGTCCCCTTAATCTGTAGTCAAAAATTTACTTTAAAAGGAAATCTTATATCCTTCTGGACTCCAGTTCATTCCAACCAGTTGCCATCCTAGCGCCACAAGTAGCCAAATGTCATATTTTTCCGAAACAAAAAAAAACAATGGTTGGGTGCAACTTGCTCCTGGATGATCTGAGCTTTGATATATTAAAAACCAGCTAAGAAGTGAGTGTACTTGAAGAAGTTCTGCCATCACTCCATATGTCAGAAACATCACAAATAGTTGATGGAAAAAGTCAATGGCTCAGAGGTACAAAAGTACAAATGGATCCCACTCTCTCTGTTACCAAAGCCTAAACATGTAAGTTCTAAAACTTCTAACACTACTTGAATATTGGAAGGGAGGACGGTTTCCAAAGTCAGAAACCCAATGAAGGACCATACCTAATGGGTATTCCCACCAATTTCATATCATATCATTATTCGTCATGCTTTATAACCTCAAAAAAATTGCCTGGTGTCGTAGTACTAGTCAACTAACTTCTTTGAGTTATGGGGACCTGCCCCACACCAAACAAGCAGCAGCCAGATCCATCCCACAGTTGGATCCCAAAGCACATATTGTTGAAGCTTACTTTTTTTGTTCATTACAAAAGTTCTAATAAATTAGTTTAAATGCTAGATTAGTGAATTGTGAGGTTGATCAACATCGGCATATGATGATGATGCACTGTGTTCAAGGGTTGTGTCATTTTATTATGAGAAGAATGCCGGCTGGGGAATGGGGATACAACAAGAATCTTAGATTCAGATGTCTACGCAACTACCCAAGCCATGGAAATTCGTTGAAGCTGACTTCTGTATATAATTCCTGGTTTCTTTTTAAATAAACTCAAACTATCCAAGTTAACCTCATGTTGCATTTTATTTATTCACCAGCTGTCATCTTTCTCATTTGTTGACGAATCAAACATTAACTATTATTGTAACATCACTTTATAAACTAGGAAGATGGACCTTCAGCACAAAGAGGAAGAGAGTTATTTTCAAATGAGGTCTTAATTTGAAATTCTAAATGAAAAGTGTCATTTCCCAATGTCAAAATTAACCTAGTGTCACTTTAACATAATATATGTCACAGTAAACATCACATATTGTACAATGTAATGAATGAAACCACAAAGTTTATCTCTCACACATGTGTCATGTATTGAGGCTCTTTATGTGAGGAAAACCACTCTTGTAATGGATGCATAAAAACCTCGAGCTTTGCTTGTAGAAACAAACATCCAATTTGTTTACTCATTCATCTACTACCCAAGTTCAACTCCCAACTGCAAGGAGAGAAAAACATAAATTCGTTGGATTTTTTCTTTGTCATCCAAAAAGTACGAAGTTTCAAATGCTTTCAAGTCAGTTTGGATAGAAGAATCAGCTACAACCGACTTCAGACAGTTAGAAAGTGTCCACCCTAACAATCAAGGCAAAAGCCATAGACTTTAAGACAATATTTATGGCAATTCGTCACTCTTTGTTGGCAGACTTCATTGGCACCTTTTAACATTTCTTCCAACAAGGGAGCAAACGATATTCTTTTCAGCAATAGAGACAGAAGAGACAAGAGACTGAACAGAAAACCCATTGAGCCAAGTACATACCCACCTGCAAGACGCAACTGATTTCGGGTCTATCAAAAACTGGCAAAGAAGACAGTGCAGGCAATGAATTTGGGGCGGGTGTGAACAAAGTCTGACCCAGTCCTTCTATAAGTAACAAAAAAATTCTTAATGGGTTAAACAAGAGATCACCAGATAATATTAAATTGTCAATATTGCAATGTGTTGGAACCTGAGCGCTTCAGGGCACTTGGAAGCAGATATGGGGACCACATTGGTTGGCCCTTTCACCACAATTTCTGAAAACATCTAACATGTACGTTCTGGGGGTTATGTCTGCTTGGCATGCTTCTTCTTTAATTACCTAATGTCCTCTCTGATTTTGTGAGTACAAATTTGAGCTTCAGAACTACAGTGCATTTGAGTGTACTGAAATTAAAACACACAACGAATAAGAACTTGGCCCCATGTGGAATGGTAGAAGGTAACTGGCTGAGAAAGTTCACATTGTATATATGGCTTAATTGGAATATATGTGGCAGGTGAGCTTCCAATCTTTAGATATTTGTGGCTGTTGTTGCCCATGGCATGCAAGTGCTCTTCTTTACTCCACACAAAACTGTTCTTTGAAGAAAGCACTTGCTTAGGCTCCCCATTTCAGGTAAGTGCTTTTCAATGTTGGGTTGTCAACACAAGAATTAAGGAAAACATTCTTAGTTATGCTTTAAGTATCCATTGGTTTCAAACTCCCGAAAGGGGTGGAGAATACAAAACCTAAGTAGGTAGGACATTTGTGAAAGACAGTATGAAATTGAGTACAATATTTGGAGAATTAGGCATCCATTGCCCAGCAACTGTGATTGTTACATGTGAACATTTATAACCATCTTAGCCATTATGTCCCCTAAAGACAACTTTGAATCCTTTAGTCTATCACAAAGTTAGATGATTGGTTAACCCAATGATCCATACACCTAATTGGGTTGGGTATTATGGGTGACATGCAGCATGACTTAATAAGTAGTGAATTTATATTCACAATTACTTGCAAGGTGGTTACAATCATTACAACAAAAGGTGTTCATGTATGTCAAGTGATTTCATTGGATTTGGAATGAATTCATTGATTGTAGTGAACAGGGATTAGTGAAGAAGTAGTGAATTCACTGATCTAGTGAATAAGAAATAATGAATTCATTGGTCTAGTGAACAAGAAATAGTGAATTCATTAGTCTAGTGAACAAGGACTAGTGAATTGTACCCACATTTTGTAGTAGTGAATCTTTTTTTTTCAAATCCTACAAGGCAATCAACATGTAAGCCAACAAAAAGTTGGCATTACCTTAGATGCCTAATAAGTACATAACTTTGAAATGGATAATATAATATCTACACAAAAATCTACACATCTACAAATTATGCACCTCTTCAACATGAAAACAACATGACTCTTTTGGGAAATAAATAACTTCTCCACTTTTTCAAAACAAGTCAATGGAAGGATGATCACAATGACTCCAACTATAGATATCCAATTTGGTTGATGTCTTCTCCATCACACATTTGACAAACACTTGATGATGTGATTGTTTTGAAAAATCCCAAGATATTGACACTATTTCTTTTTGCAAAATTAGACCAAATCTTTGACACTATAGTGAATTTCCAAAGCAGGAACAAAATGTTTAAGCTGCTTATTAAATACTCCTCCAAACTCCAGATCACGATGCATGTTGGTGGAGCCCATTATACGGACACTAATGAGCATTTGTCAATATGGAATTTCATAATGTGCAAGACTGAAAATGAATTGTTTATAAGGATTTGTGTACAAATGAAGAATGTACAAATTGAATTGAACTGCTATTTCTTTCAACATGTGCATGCAAGGAAAAGCCTCAGTTTTTCACACGAGTGCAAACGGTGTGTGTGTGTGTGTGTGTGTGCGAAAGGGTGCTGTTTGCCCAATGTTGCCAGTCATGTGGACGAAAACGAGCCAGCTATGAAACCTATATACATCAGAGTTCAGCATAGAATAATAACAAATTATATAACTAAATCACAAGGGGCCGTATCACTTGCATCCCTTACAGGTGCTAAACTATTTCCTTGCATACAAGAAAGTGTGCACTTTGCTGCACTTCCAGAAGTGTTATACTTGGGTGTTTATTTTATTCTCCCTCGTGTGGTATTTGCATGAGTCAATTACATGAATCCCATGCAGCCTGCAAGGAAAACTCAAAACAATAAGTCAGTAGGTGACTAGGTAACCCAAGTGATATACATTTGTATATAGTACTCTTAAGAGCTGCCCTCCCTAGCTCATGCTTGTTATAGATAGGAGTCAAGGGATAGACTGGGGTGAACAAGGCTAGTCAATGTGTCTGTCTAGTGCCAAGTCACCTTGGCCCTAGACTCCAGTCTCTGGTCATGAGGGTTTTGGGGTTTCAGGTTTACTTCACAAAATTTCAAATAATGGGTATTCTTCAGATTTGGTTTTGCATTGATGGGATGATTCCAGATCTGGTTCTTGCACTCATAATTATTTGATCAGTTCCTGGTGAGCAGCTATCCCCCTTGTTATACCTGGTTAATTCCAATCATTTTGATCAGATCCAGAGAGATTAGTTAGGCAGCAGTGTCAGCCAAATCCCAGTCCTGGGTCTGTGCCAAGAGAAGAAGAGAGTTGGGTTCTGCTCCTGATTCTGCAAATTTTCACATGTCTAGTTCCAGTTCCGTAAAACACACTCGAAGAAATGTTCTAGATGTATTTGGAGGGTACCTTATATCCATAAATATCCTTCCTCTTTTCTAGGAGGGATATTACACCCTTTCCTTAAGAGCGTGAAGGATCTTAGGCATAATGTCCTTCTCACTCAGAAAGTATAACCCTAAGAACCTACCCCCCCCGCCTAAGCTGCATGATCTAGCAGTTATGTATAGGTTCACAATAACCTTCACCTTGTGTTTTACAATGGATTATGCCCCAACGTGGGAGACATTCCCAAAATATAGGGTTGGATTCAGCAGGGGCAACTATTTGGAGTGTGGAAAATGGGGTGCAGGAGTCTGAGTGCAAAGGACTAGAAATAAGGTAAGGGTTTAAAGATTTTGGCTACATTTGTTACATGGTGTACCATTTATAATAGCTTTGCAAACTAAACAATGATTGGGCAGATGATGTGGCAAATGTCACTGCACACTTCCCATGTGACAAAATGACCTGGCACCTACATGGCAGGTGACATGGCGCTTAGATAGCAGTTGGGGGGGGGGGATTTGTGCACACAAAGAAACATGCACCCCACATGGAATCCCAATGAATGCTTTTCACATAAGTTCCTAAATTTTTAAGAACATGAAGATGCAAATTGATGCAACAATCAATGCAAACAATATGACAACATGCTTGAGAAAATCTAGACCGTTTAGAATGGATTTATGGCCCATGAATCTGTGCCATGTGCAACCTCATATAATAAGCTTTCATTATAAAATTTGAACATCTATGGAAGTGCACCTTAAAATTGTGTGTCCTTCACCAATGGAAACATCATTTATAAATATTAAATGTTCAAAAAAATTGTAATTTTTTTTTTTTGCTATTTTTAATGATCCTACTAAAATTTTCGAAAATAAAGTTTATATATATATACATTTCAAGACACATGAATATTGGATTTGATGCAAACCCACATTAGGTGTAAATTAATCAGGTTTGCATGGAAAATGACATATTTTGGGGAAGAAGATATCTATAGAAGGTGACTTGTCCATCCACATGCATTACTGAGTGTGAAGTCAAAATTTTATTATATTCCACAATTCCTTAGAGGGTATAGTCAATAAAATTGGCTTAACAACTCATAAGTGATGTTTTAACTTTGGGTTACACTTTTATTTTATCATATGCCTTGTTATTATGAGATGTGTATGTATGTCTCCATTGTACATCGCATGTTGGCTTGATGTTTCAACATCACACACTAGTCATGACCTTTAGCACCTACCTGCAAACATTTTACCAGCCCAAACAAATAATTATTTATTTTAATGTTGTGGATTGCAAAAGCATTAGAGTAAAACATTTTATGCCACATTGACATTTATATTGACCAACAAAAAGTGTCATGCCATCTTGAACTATTATCTTGGATTAAAATTTTTGCAACATCCTTAGCTTCAAAAGTATGATGAAAAATTGTCGCCATTACTATGATCGAGTGGATGAATGTGTCCATTTAATGAATCTTGTTGAAATTTGAACACACACAAATATAATCTCAAGGCAAGATTCTTCCAATGTTTTTTTTGTCTTTAGGGCTACTCCTACTTGTGTATACCCTATTTTTCTTCTAGTGCCATGGTACACTTTGCTAGAAAAGAGACTTAGAATAGTCTCATGTTGTGGGTTGAAACACCGTATACTTAGGAAAAACAAATTTTCCACCTCCTTGAATACCATGTCTTGCAATAACTATTCCTACTACACAAGATTTATAATTCTTAGGAATGTAATAATGATATAGATATGAGTAAACTACTAACATTTTACACAAAGGTCTGAAAATTCACCCCAAAGAAACCAAAATATGTAGCTCATTCTGATATCCCTTCCATATTTTTTTGCTATTTTTAATGATCATATTCTTCTATAATGGATTTCATTTTATCATCACTTTGTACCAAACCTCAATGCTTCATAATATTGGTGTGTCTTTTAGAGTCATTATGATTTTGCACTTGAGTATGCCCATTGCAACAAACATCACATAAAAGGCATCTATATTTTATTACCTTAAGTTCACTATTGAACAATCAATGAAACATGTATTAATCAAATGGATAAGCAAAAAGAATCAAAATAATTTAAGCTTCTCCAATGTAAAGAAGCAAGATTTTTTTATATATGGATGGAAACACACTATGGGTGGACCACTTTTATTCAAAAAAGGTGATGTATAACAAATATTATAGTATGTAGTAAACTAAATTTTGATGGCATCCTTTGATTATCCTAATCACACGTAAAAAAATTTAGAATTTGCACAACAATGTTTTGCAATTCAAAGTTCATTTTAAATCAAAATAAATTTTGATCTGATGGTTAAATGAAGAGGATTGGATAAAATCAATGTACATATAGTATGTAACTTATAGTTTTTCAACAACCATAAGGGCCTCATATTTGTGGTTCATGAAACATTACCAAACAAAAGAAAATTGAAAAATATGCAATGTCCATCTATAAAAATTCCTCCTTTTTAATATGGTAGTGGTTTTTCTCTTTAAAAAAAGATATTATTATGCATTCATTGCTAAACAAATGAAAAAATAAATAAAAATTGAATGGAATTTCATCCAAAAACTTTAAATTCCTAAATTGTCCTAGACTTAATTGATGTATATCAATATCATACACCATAAAAAATTCACCCAAGAATTCTATCCACAACCTTAGTTTTCAAGGATATATTCAAAATTTCAAACTTTATGATGCGTATTATTTTGCCACAAATATATTCCATACATTCAAGTTTTTCAATGTTTGTTGGATTCTTCAAAATAATTGATTAAATTAAGTCTAAAGCTAATCATGTATACTTTTCTTTTTTTTAAACTAATCCAAGATGTGATGTCCATACATTACCAAAAAATTTAGTTGCAAAAAAATTATACATGTGACTACAATTTTTGGGGGGCTTAGTGTGCTTTCACCCATCTAAATGCATTAATCACATTTTAACCATGGAACATTTAACACACTATAATTGTCAAAACAATGGTGTTACAAGGTCCATTCCTTTACAAAAGATATAACTTGATTAAATGTTAATACATGTTTGCATGTTTATATGGGATAACCAAACAATGAATGAATTAAAAGATTTATTGTGTAGTGAGGTGCTAGTCGTGAATCACCTCTTAAGATGGAAAAGTGATAGTGGATAGAATCACATCAAAAAAATATGCAAAAAAAATAAGTTAGGTATTTTGGATAAATTCCCATTGTAAATAAAAATACAACAAATCAAACAATTTGGCTATAAGTTAAAGTAATAGATATTTTTACATACCAATGGATTGCATAGAAAAATCTTATTCTTCAACAATGAATTTCATTTTATTTTCATTCAACAATAAACCTCTGTGCTTCATAATTTTTTGTGTCATTTTGTGGTCTTGAATTTGAGTAAGTCCATTGCAACAAATGTTGTGTAAAGTGCATTTGTACCTAAGTACCTTAGGCTCAACACATAAACCATTTGAAAATTACAAAACATGTTTGTTATTAACCACATGACCAATTTGAAACCAATATATTGGGTTACACAAATCATGTAATAGTCAAATGGACAATGATTAAAAATCAAAACAAATCATACACTAACATTGAATGATAAGATTCTTTGATCTCCTAATGTATTAATTGCATTTCAACAATGTAACATTTAGAACAAATTATAACTATGAAAACAATGGTGTAAACACCATCCCTTTACATAAGAAATAACCTTACTTACTACATGTTCAAGTATAATGTTTAACTTGGTGAGATTCAAAGTAAAACCTTTTTTCATCATCATTTATTTCAATGTTGACATCATCTTCTTCATTTCCATTATGCCCAATAATAATTTTACATTGCCATTTGGTAGGTTCCATTTCCTTGAAGAATACAAAGTCACAAAATGTAATCCAAATGTTTGTCAAAAAAATGAGAGATATAAAGAAAGGGAGGCCAAGAACATGAAATAAAAAGGTTGAAATGAAAGAAAAAATAAGAATATATTACCTAAAGCCAAAAACATGGTAAAGTATGCTAGTCGAAAACACTTGTTGTTTTTTTGGAAGGTATCCATAAAGTATACCTTAATATATTGAATTCATGAATATTATTTAAGTCAATGATCATGAAAATTAAGAAGTTTTTTTACTCCATTGCATAATATTGAAGAACCACATATTTTAATATGCATTTAAGTACTTTTTTTGAAATGCAAGTACTAGAAAGTACATGTCATAGTTTTGCAAAATAGAATTACAAATACATGAAAGTAAAACATCAATTAGAATTACTGTACTTTCAAGCTCATAAAGGCCTAGTGTGTATGGATATAGTTTCAACTTTTCATATTATATAGTCATAATCTATCAAAGTTTTAATGTAAAAATATTTTGGAAAATGTGAACAACCAGCCAATTTAAAACATATTTCTCATCCACTTTTCTTATATAGAAACTCATCAAAATTTATGTTCAACTTACAATAAAGTCAATGAAGTGCTCTATGATTTCAAAATGAAATTTAAATAAATTTTTAATATCTTTTTGAATGTGAATGTTGAAAAGAGATTTTTTTGAAATTAAATAATATTAGAACTATTTTTTTGGCATACTTTATCATGCTTGGACTCCTAAAGTAAAAGGCCAAGAACTAGAAAGAAAAAAATAAATCAAAGAAATGCAAACAGTACATTTGCTAGAAATGAAATAAACCAAATTAAGTACAAAGATTTTTTCTTACTAGGTTTGCTATCCTTAGATGAGAAGGAGGTTCTAAAACCCATCCAAAGAGACCCAAATTCTCTTATTTTAAAAAAAACCAATATTAGCACCACACTAGGATTAAGTACAAAAATCAAATTTAAAATCTGAAAAACAAGAAAATAACACAATCTACAAAACAAATGAACAAAGGTAAGAAAAAAAAAGAGCAAAAGGCCAAGGGCATTAAAGACCAAAAGGACAAGAGACCGAGACCGAGACCAAGAGGCGGAAAGCAAGTGGTTGAGAGAGCAAAAAAGAAAACAAAAGTAAAAACATGAGATGAAAAGGATGAAAAAAAGTTAACCACTTGTGAAAGATCTAGTGATGAACACACTTCTTAATACCAAACATGTTATTCACTGTCTCACTGCCATGTGCATTCAACAATTCCAAAAAAAACACAAAGTTTGGCAATGAACCTGCCTTTTGCACCTTTTGCCATGCACCCACCCTTTGCAAACATATCAACCAAGTTGTATCCCAACAAGGCTCAAAACCACTTTCAACACATTGGTCATGGAAACACCTAACCACATCAAGCGCACAAAAACACATGGTTTGCCCACAAATTTGCAACAAACTTTTAATAACTATAGACATTGAAATAATTCCAATTCCTTCTACCTTTCATTACATTCATATGTCCCAATACCCTCACATTCCTAAAGACCACATTTCTACCAAATTACATCTTGGTGAATACATTTGAAGCATATTCAATGTTCCCAAGTTATACATGTAAACCAAATTATTCTTTACAAGGACATTAGACTTAGGACTAGCCACTTTGATTGGTCTATGAGGAGCACACATGCCTTCTTAAATCAAAACCCACATGCACATTCAACACTACCCCAAAAATTGGCAAAGTATAGTTGTACACCCTCTTGTTGCAACAACTCAAATAATTCTAATACCTTTTACCATTCACCACATTTCACATGTCCCAATATTGTAGCCTTCCAATTTCCAAATTGTAGACCACATTTCAAGATTGTGATAAACAATCTCCAAACATTGTCATTGCACAACAATTTTGACATTGGCCAACCAACTGCTATCCACAAAGGCACCAAATTATGAAAGAGGGAGAAAAAGAACTAATATGAAGACACAAAATATAGAGGCCAAGAAAGAGAAAATGGGGAAAAGGAAACAAGTAGAAAGGAAAAAACTAAAAAATGTTAAGATTTAGGGCCAACTATTAAGCAAAGATTGCCACACAAGGTTGTAGTTAGGGTACATGGCAAAATGTAAAAAATTGGACACATGCAAATGCTCCCTTTATATTGAAAGAAAATTTTGAAAAGATCCAAACAAAATTATGTTGTATTTTAAGCTTCAAGTTTAAATTTTTGCAAATTTGATCCAAAAAATATTATTCAATGTCTTAAGAGATACAACATAAGTTGTTTCAAATAGCTTATTTAGTATTCCTTGTCATTACATTACTTGATAATATAAATGAACCTTGATTGAACAATTGATGTTAGCCACCATGGAATTCGATGGCATGAAGTTTACCATGTGAATGTAATGGTAAGAGGTGTGTAAGCTAACACCCTTCAATTTTTATGTTTTGTGAAATTCTTTTCATACCAATTTTTTCTTTTGCATTTATAATTATTTGACATTATGATCAATAAAAGATTCAACAAATAAAAGAATTGTGGCATTAGGTTGGGTGAAAAGTCTAATTTCATATTTGACATAGGTTTTTATATTTTCCTATAAAGCTATGAATAGGGGATATGGACAAGGAAATAAAAAACTAGTTAATTTTGATGAAAAACCTTATGTCAATTTGTAGTTTTTTTCATATTTGACATAGGCTTTCTATTTTTCCCTAAACCTATGAAGACAAGCTTTGGAGGGGGAGATTGAAAACTTCCCTACATTTTCAAAAAACCTACATCAACATAAGTTTTTTCAGAAATGATGTAGGTTTTTGCATAAATGGCCCTATCACCCTTCTTTGAGAAGAAACTTACATGAATTCTAAAAAAACCAACATTGATGTAAGTTTTTTTAGAATTTACAAGGGTTTATATCCATTCCTTGTAATTGTCCAATGTTGATGAACAATTGATACAAAAAATTTATGTGAATTCCCAAAAACCTTACATAAATGTTTTTTAAACATATGTTAATATAGGTTTTAAAAAATCTACATAGGTATTGATATCCATGCATTGTACCTATCCAATGTTGATAAAAAATTCATACAAAACCCTAGTAGTGAATTCTTGGAAAAAACCTATGTGAATTCTAAAAGAAAAATTTAAAATTTACATGGGTTTTGATATCCATGCCTTGTACTTCTCCAATGTTGATAAATAATTGATACAAAAACCCTACATAATGAATTCTTGAAAAACCTATGTGAATTCTAAAAAGACCTATGTTATTTTAGGTTTTTTGAAAATTAACTCGGTTTTGATATTAATCTTTCAATTATGTCTATGTTAGATCCCAAAAACCCTACATTGACATAGGTTTTTTGTGTATTTTCCCAATGCTTGGCCAATGTTCAAAAAACTTATAACACATAAAACCTATGCCAATTCCTTAAATTAATGTACCTTAAATCTAAAACCTTAATTGATGTCTATTATAGTTTTTTTTATTTGTGACAATTATTATTTATTTGGAAACCTACACCAATTCTTTGAAAATGTATATTTATTTTGAAACTTTTTTTCTTTAAATATTATAAATTAATTGTATAACCACATGCTCAACTACTAAAGAGGGTAGTTAAGTAAAATAAACAAAAGAAAAAAACACAAATCACCAACAAAAAAAAAGGAAAAGTTTTTATTTGAAGGTAGTCCTACCTTTAGACATAGAACTTACAGAAAGAAAACCCCCTAGACAATTTAGGTGACTAGAAGGTACTACCTTCTAGTCCTGGGAAAAATATGTCTAAATTGTAGAACAATAGTTCTTTCATGCAAGCATCCTCCTTATGCACACTACCTTTTAAACAACTACCTTTTGTTACAACTTTGCCTACTTTATTCTATAGCTATTGAAATATTCTATAAACTCCAAAAAACCATTATAAGTGAAATTAAGAAGGTAATACATAAAACAAAAAAAGCTACAATATTTTATGGAAAGTTGAACTTACTTCCAACCATCTAAAAAAGTCAAGGCAAAAAAATAATAAAAATGGGAACACACAAATCAAGTCCATAACCTTCACTCTCCATATATTCCTTGTATGATGAAGTACAACATGGTTTTCCTAACGAACTTTCCCAACATCTCAATATCTCCTCCTACCATGCTACATTAAGAATGATTCAATGTTCTTCCTCTCAAGTTCTCCTTCTAATTAATTCACATGTGGTCTTCCTCTTCCCTTAAAAAATGGACCCTTATCTTAATCTTTCCCCAAAAATCTCCTAGTTGATTGGGTGAACCAAAACCCAATCCTTCACCCACAAAAAACTAACTAACCCAAGTAACTTCATCTCCTAGTAAACTAAAAGATGATAAATAATATCTACTATTAGTAATTAACTAATTACTAGGATGCCCACTATGCTAGTTAACCTAGAAGATTTCTACCCTTAATATTATCCCCCCTCTACCCTAGATCATGTTTTCATAATCTACCCTATGTAGTCTTAGAGTTTGAAGCTGCACTATTGCCTACCATCCAACAGTAGTTGGACCTTTAAGCATAATGAGCTCACCCCTTGGGCCTAATACTATTTAGGGGTCCAAAAAGCAACCTCCTTTTTAAGGTTGGCCTTAACATTGTTGTCATCAAAAGTGCTTGAAGTATAAAGGCATAAGTCATTATGTCAAAACTTTGGGAAGGATTAGTGATAAGCCCCTTGTTAAGGGTAACACTGTAATGTAGTAATAAGTTTAGATAAGCATAGGGGATAGGCACTATGATGTCTATTCTGATATAGGTTAGATAGGGTAGGTTCTATAAATATAGGGCAAGTGAGATTAGGACTACTGAGGTGGAATTTGAATGGTGCTTTAGGTGAGAAAGTTGAAGATGAAGAAAGCTCTCGATATTTTGTTTAAGGGGTTTCTCCTAGGTAGTTTTGTTAATTTTGGGAGGTTCAATACTGGGAGTACAAGGAAGATAAAAAACAACATAGTAGTTATGGATATGGAATAGTTTTGAGAAGGTAGACAAAGTTCTAGAACTATGAACTTGGATCTTTTGTATTTTTAAATTTTTAATAGAATTTGTTTTGTTTTTATTTTTCATAGCAATATGAATAGTAAACTATGGAAGCATTATGATAGATTCATAACTATGTAGATATTGGGGTTGTGAACACATGTTATTATTCAGAACATTTTAAAATTTCTTTAGATTTTTAGTACAAATTTTGTATAACTAAAATTGAATATGTATAAGAACAAAAAAATTGCAATTGAAACAATAATACAATATTAGGATTTACCATTTCATGACCATCCCCAAAATGAATTTGGGGTTATAATTTTGAAGTTGTATGTATTGCTTTGGTTTTATTGCATGACAATAGGTACAAAAGGTTTATTGGGAATTTTTTTGTTTATTCCCTAAGACTATAAACTGTAAATTGGTGAAGAAAATTTGCGAGGAAATGAATCTAAGCAAATAGAGGTTGGAAGGATTTAAATTTGTGGCAATTTTTTTTCCAAAGATGAGTAGTAGGATGGAAACAAACATAAATCGAGTAGTAACCCAAAGTTTGTAAAGACAATTAAACTAGGTAGTCATGCAACAGAATGGAAATGAAAATGTAGCAGAGGGAGAATAGGCGTTTACAAGTGATGCAATGTAGTTTCATACTCTAGAAATAGTACAATATACCATGCCAAGAATACCCAAAACAAAGGAGTGGCCTGCAAGGTATAAGACGCCATTTGTAACAATTATGGAACCTTGGAAAGCAGTCGCTAATAAAGTAATGAGGCGGTCTAGTGTTTGAACGAGGCTGCCAATCAAGGCAGAACCTCCAGAAGTTGAACCAAAGGGATGGGGAGACAATGTATTCATGGTTACCCCTACATATCTATAACAAAAGGAACATGAAAAAATAGATATGAGTTTGTCAACTCAAAGACATGGCACTTTGTACAGAATTGAAGAGATATTACATACATATTAAGAAGCACAGGGAGGTATGGAGACTAAATCCACAAACAAAGGCTTTGTTTAATAATCTATTTCACTTCAATACCAACAAAACCATGAAGAATGGGATGAAGACCTAGACAACAATGAGGTTGAATAGGTATTACCACAATATGCCCAAATTGTATTACAAACTAAAGATCTAGAAGAATAGGTTTTTGCAATTGAAGTAATGTATCAAACTAGGAAGGAGTATTGAGTTGAACACATCACTCCACCAATAATGAAAATTGGTACAAAAATATGACAAGCAGATAGGATGAATGTATTACAAACCAATGAATCCAAGATTAGTCTCTAGTGTCAACATCAATTATTACCCAAAAAACAAGTTTGGAGTAGATCTGGTCAAAACATGAATCAACATTACAGACTCACCATTAGTCGTTGTAGTTTTTGCAGACAAGAAGATCATCCATTCACAAATTGTCTGTTTATTGAGTGGGATGTATGAGATGCAATGATTAATCATTTACATATTCAAGCACAAAATTGTTAGAATCCAAAAGATGATCACAATCTGTTGGTTAATCCACAAGACATGGTAATAGCAACACAACTATAGAACTGTAGAAATTTATGCAAGACCACTAAATAGGGTGACATGCGAAGGACCATTTTAAAAAATAGAAGACCCCAACTAACCAAACCATGTCACTCCACACCAAAAAGAGTAAAGATGACTACTAACCATCCTATTTTAAACCACACAAGACTTGTAACTTTCAAAAGTACAAAGTCCATGCTTGGAGCAAGGAATAGAGTACTACTAGAGTCCACAACATTAAACAATAGTGGCATACAAATTCATGGAAGGCCAGTACCGTAATTTCTTACAACGGTTATTAATGGGGTGCAAAGAGTTCCCATGACGACTACACATTCAATAAGATGTATGCCTATAACTCTCGTCGGATATTTAGTATTTGTAAGGAATGAAGGAATCCCTATAGGACTAGTTGGTAATAGTTATTTCTACAACAAAGTTCGAACATAACATGTTGAAGTCTTAGAAGGAAACGAATATATTGACTTCAAAGTAATACCAACTAATTATGGTGCCAAAAAACTTGTAGCAATAAACTTTGATGTGAAAATAACAATGAATTTATTATCAAAAACACATTTCCACATTATAATTACTATTAAATTTGTGCCACCAAACCCAAGAAAAGATCCTCCAGAACCCCCAAGAAGTGTTATTACAACAGCTGTGCAACCTATAGTACCCTATTCCAAGCCTTGTAGGAGACAATTGAATTATCCTAAGTATAAAAAAGACTTTGATCTAGATGTTCATGTACAAGTATTCAAAGCCACTATCAAAGTTGATGATGAAACGATAGATGAAGAAATAACCAATTTGTTTAATTTTACATTGAGAGACAACACATCTAACTAGTGTTACAATTATATGCAAAATAATCCCACCTATAGATTTGCAAAATTAGAACACGCTCTTTGTAGACATTATTGGACAATACAAAATGATGAACATGTTTATTTACAACTTAACAACTTGAAATAGGAATCCACAAAAAGAGTAGAGGTGTACTACAAAAGACTATTGAAAATGGCTAATAATCTATAAACACCTACTATTGACAATTTTTTTACCATAATATTCCAATCAAAATTATAGTTTTATTTATGCATTATCACTGTGGAAATGAAATGTGAAAGTTTGCAATGGCACAAAGCGTCGATGCTAATATGTGAAAAATGTATTTATATGCCTGAAACATAAAATACATTTTTTATACCACAAACCATAACGTGGAGACCTATAGAAACAAAAAGAAGGAAGAACCTACTATAGTTGTTATTGAAGCTACCACTCAGGCTTATAAACCTCCAAGATTGGTAAACTATCCTTATCATATTTATGGAATAGTGGGTCACAAATTGACGAATTGCCCAAGATTTGATGAAATGCAAAGTATGTTCAAGGATAAAGGAAGCCAATCCATAAAATCTAAACCAGTAGTTGAAGTTAAAACAATTATTACTTTAATCAACATTTTTTTCATCCATATTTTCATCCATAAATATCATTCATCCATGAACATGTGACAAAATATTCCTCCATGTCAACAAAGATTTTATCCTTTGTGTCAAAGAATATTTTCCTAATATTTTGTCCACATGGACAAAATATTCCAAAAAAGATTCGTTCCTGTTCATGTGCTTATGTTCGCCTACTCATGTTTGTGTTCACAAGCTTATGAATTAGCATCCATGATGTCAATGTTACCACTTGAAATAAAACAAGTGAAAATAAGTGTTTAAAAATTGAGAGCCTAGGAAGAACAAATCTACAATAGATTGGGAAGTCAAAGAAAAGTTGAAAAGGTCTATGGTAGAAACCATATGACAGATGCAAGCAGTTAATCCTCCACCTAACTTACCTACTCTTACAACTAGAGAATGGACGACCAATTGGGCGGTAATGCCAAGCTTAGCAGAACCTGTAGACCTAGCAAAACTTTAGGAAGTAGCTTTTGCTTCTCCAAGTAAAACCATTTTTGTAGAACAAATTTTTCAAGTATTCATAAGCAAATAATAAAAACCAATTATACCTTGAACCTTGGACAATTGATAAAAATAACACCAAATTTGAAAAAATACTTATGGCAAAAAATGAAGACTAATAAACCATAGATGAACACCAAGGCAATGAATGAGAAAATAACTACATATGTAATACCTGATATTAACACAACAATAATGGCCATAGATAATCACATGGCTATAATTTAAATATAGATAAGTAGAAATACAATTAATGATGTTCTTTTGGATGGGGGAGCTAGGGTAAATATTATCACAAAATAATTAAAAATTAGGTTAAAACACTAAAAGAAAATTTGGTTTTTGTAATTGGAGTATGCAACTAAAAATCAATTGCATGTGACACATGTAACTAAATTTTGCCCTAATTGCATAAGACAAGTTGCAGTTGTATTTAATTACACACAATAATTTTTATTTGACATGATGCACCCACACATTCTTTGAAGGATTCAAATGTGAGTTCAAAAGTGAAAATAACGAAAGAAAAAGGAATTGGGGTTACACTCCCTAACTCACAACACTTCGGGGGTAAAAAAGGCGTGTTGGAATTCTGGGATGGGGACTAGGATGAATGATAAGCATGTTAATTATTCACAAGAACTTACACAAACCAAACAAGTTGGTTAGTGCACAATTAGAGCATTTTTGGTGCACAGACAAACCATGGGCATACATAGACTCACAGGACTCACCATGGCCCGGACTTGGGGAAGCCACCACCTTCCCCCTTATAGTATTCTTTTTTATTAGCCATGGGAGTTGCACCCAAATGTCATTTTTCCCGAGACTCCTAAGTTGGGAACTCTAAAATTAGAACTCCCGCCACTTTGAAGGCCCATAACTTCTTGTGTAGACCTCCAATTGATATGAGATCCAAAACAAATTTATAGCCTTTGTTGAAAGCTTTCTAACGATATGTGACATGCCACTTGCACATAAGGAAATCAAGGCAATTCCTGACTTTTAATGGTTAGTAGTCAAATTGACACTTTGACTCCCAACCTTTCTCTCAACCATAATTTGTGTTTTAAATACTCAAACAGGCCATGCAAGCCCATTTTAGACATCTATGTTTCAAGAGATTTTTAGTGGTATAAAAAAATCTTCAATCTAATGAATTTTGACCTTTAAAATTGCTTTCTAAAAATTTGGGACAAAATAAGGACTTCAACTCCCAAAGTAGGAGTCCACTTGGGAATGTGTGAGTTCATTCCCTCACACATTCCCTTGCACTCACAAAAGTGCAAATGTGACTCCCAAGTTGCACTCTTGGGCCACACCTTTCCATGCCTTTGCCTTGGTCATGAACCCAAGGTTAAAATTATGACTTGACATGTATACACATTGTCATTATACATTTCATCCATTCGTATTCTACATAAGGAGTTGCATGTGCAACTATGTGCAACCAAAATGGTGATCTTTCTTTTTATGACACATTTAAAAGCAAATTATCTAAAGACACGTGTCATTTTCAACCCTATTTCAATTTTCAATATTAATTAATAAATTTAAGCTATTTAATTTGTCCAATATAGTGTGAATAAGATTTTGACACGTGTATCAATATAATGGTGACATGTGGCACCCAAACCCTAATTTAATCTTTAAAAAAATTAGTAAATGAAATGAAATTTGGACCAAATTTGATGTTGAAAGTTGGGTGGACAAGATTTTGCCACGTGCACCCCAAAGATGATGACACGTGGCAGTTTGAACTTTATTTCATTATTCATTATTATTAATCAAGATGCAATTTAAGATCAGTTTTGACACATGTTTAATAAATAATGTGCAAGGCAAGGCCACGTGGCAATTATGCATTTGCTTATGTAGGGCTAATTTAGTTAGGTAGGTTAAAAATAATCCAATTTTGTGTTTGGGTTTAATATTTATGGTTGGGCATTTTTCATTGGTTCATCCCAAATTGCATTTGTGAACAAGACCAATGCACCTACTTATATAATGTGCACACTTGAAATGGAGGGCAAAAAATATGGGATAACAAAATTAGTTGCAAGTGCAACCAATGTAGTTGCAACTTACATGCAATTAAATATTGCATCATACTTATGCCATATTAACCTAGCTAACCTATTATATATATTAATTATATTATAAGTAATAAATGTTAATAGGCAATAATAATATAATATTATGATAATAATAATAATTGGTAATCAATAATGCTACAATATTATTACATAACTTAAGCTAATAGTCAACTTAAGTCAATATTTAACCTAGGCTAGGGTGTTTATAAACCAATTAATGTAACCTATCAATGATAAATATATTACCATATTTAATAATACTATAATAATCATATATATATAGGTAATGTTTCCAATATTATTATTATAATATTAATATTCGAAATAATATGAAATTTTAATAAATTAATAAATAATAATACTTAAAAATAATAATCCTATTTAGCAAATTATAATACTAGTAATAATATGCATAATTACAATAAAAATTTCATAGATATGATGGATTGTAATGATTTATTGTATTATAATATAATTATTGAACCTATGTTAATAGCTAGCTTAATCTAGGGCATTTAAAGATTAATGTAACATACTAACCATAGGTATTATAACGTAATTAAAAATATTATCAATATTTACAACTTTTTAATTTAGCCTAATTTGGTTTAACCATGTTTAATTTAACTTTGATTAGTTTAACCATTATTAGTTTAGCTTACTTGTTAGTTTAACCATCATTAGTGTAACCTCTTATTTAATTTAATCATGATTAATTTAGCCTAAGTTAGTTTAGCTAAGTTTGGCTTAGTTAGCATGGGTTTAATCTTAGTATTAAAGGTATAATACTATTATACATAACCTATGTAAATAGATTGAGTATATTAAATGAAGTATGTATTAGCTTAAGTTGTTATTTTTATGACATGTGTCCATTTTGTACACCATTAGTTGCATGTTAGTTACACACACAACCGTATGGCTCAAAAATTATACGGTATCAATTTTGTAATTGTAAGCATAACTAATCTATAGATCATTGTATATTCTACCAAAAAGACAAGAAATTATTTTTTTTGGTGATGCCCTTGAATATACAATGAACTTTATGCTATAACTTCATACATGTATATTTCATTAAATTTGCTAAAACAAAAGTAGGTTTGAACACCATATTGACTAGTTAATTTCAAACGTACTTATTCCCTACTTTTATTATTCAAAAGTTTTTGAAATTTTGTAATTGATTTACAATAAACCCAATTGAGGGCTCAATAGTTCCAAAATGAAATTTAAGCAAAATTTGAATCTACTTTCTTGTGTGAAAAAATGCCTTTTCTTAAACTTGATATTTTTTCGTCAATTTTTTTTGTATACTTTATTATGCTTTCGCCTTGAAAAAACTAAAGATGCCAAAGCATAACCCTCTTATACTTTCAAAAGTAGTGTTGAAACTACCCGTGATAATAAACTCGAGGTTACCTTAGAAGATAAGGTGTATCTTGAAACATATTAACACCACACCCTAGGTCAAGTGCAAGTTGATGAGAGACCAACAAAGATTCAAATACAAGAACTACAAATTTTGAGTTGGATGTTAATTGAAGAACAATAATTACTATTGATCAATTTTTGGGAACAATAGATAATCTTCAAACTATCAAAGTGAATGTTCAATTGGTTGAAGAAAACCTAAATTCTTTGAAGAAGTTGTTACTGGAATATAAGGATGTGTTTGCATGGACTTACAAGGACCTTGAGGGTATACCTCTAAAATTGGCATAATAATATATTGAGTTAAATACATCGACTCCATTAGCACATTAGGCCAAGTATAGAATGAATCCAAATTATGCTATAGTCGTTAAAGCAAGATATAGACAAACTGTTAGCAATAGGATTTATCCAACCTGTAGAAAAAGCCACCTGATTATCACCAATTATGGTAGTACCCAAAAAGAATGGAAAATTCGGAATTTGTGTAGACTTCAGAAAATTAAATATAGCCACCCAAAAAGATCCTTACCCTTTGCCATTCACAAATGAAGTTTTGAATATAGTTGCAAGGTCAAAACAAGTTAAAGTATATAGAAAAGTAAATGTTTCCACTTTAACCCTACACTGTTCATATAACTACCATAAAATAACATCAAATTAAGTGAAAGTACGTGTCAAATAACATGAGTTTTCTCTATTAAGTGTATAAGAATTTAATTTTTAAAAAATTAAAAGCAAATTAATTTTTAAAATATATAAAAAATACATTTGAAACCGATTGAAAAATACATGTTCAAACCTACTTTTTGGTTAACAAAATTAATGAAATTGATATGTCATAAATTAGGAAATGAAGATCAACATATGTTTTAACAAGTCATCAAAAAAAAATCTACTTCCTTTTTGTAAGAACCTACTTTCACCTACTTGAAACCAAAAGCCCATAGTGAAATATAAACATTAAAAGCTACTTGTATTTTGAGAAACCTACTTTTGCAATTTGAAATATGAAAATCAATGCACATTAGTGTAACCATATATTATATTTAGTCATTGAAATGAAAAATTGAATGTTCCACAATTCTATAATGGTTTTTGTTCTTATTTTAAATCTACTTGTTCAAGTTTTGACGAAGTAATCAAGGTGTTCACTTTATCTTGCTTACACCTTGCATGGCATGATGCAAAATATTCCTTTTTAAATGGATATTTTGGATATCATTAGATATCTATAACATTAAAGGACATATATAAAACAACCTTTGTAACAAAGTGGGGAGTTTTTACCTAGGTACTAATGCCTTTTAGAGTCAAGAATGGACCTCCTACTTATCAAAGGGTAGTGAACATAACATTTAGGGATTATCTAAACAAATTCATGAAAATATTTCTGGATGATTTCATGGTTTATAATGATATGGACGCTCATTTTTAAAAACTTAGATTATGTTTAGAAGTGCAAGGAGTTTGGGATTAGTTTAAACCTAGATAAGTGTGCCTTTATGGTATTTTCAAGGATGATATTGGGGTTTATTGTCTCCAAAGATTGTAAATTAATAGATCCTAAGAAAATCCAAGCCATAGTTTAAATGCTTATACCTACCAACCCACAATAGATTCAAGTGTTCAATGGACTGGCTCAATTTCATAGATGTTTTATCAATAATTTTGCATTTATAAAATGGCTCCAATTACCAAACTCATGAAGAAAACAAAAAAAATTCTATGGACTTTAAAATTTTAGGTAGCATGGGAGATGATTAAACAAAAGTATGTAAAAACACCTATTTTGATATCTCCTAATTGGGATGTTGAGTTTCATGTGCATATAAATGCATTTTTATTAGTTGTAGGTGCCATGTCTAGCCTATTGTTTATGCCTCTAGATTATTAAACAATGTTGAAAGGAATTACAGTACCACATAACATGAAGCATTAGCAATGGTACTTGTATTGCATAAGTTCAAACAATACCGTTTGGGTAACAAGTTTGTTTTTTTATGTAGACCACATGGCTTTAGTTTATCTAGTAAACAAACCACAGGTCTCTGGACATATTACTAGATGGTTACTATTGTTTTTGAAATATGAGTTTATTGTAGTATATAAACCAAGCCGTACATGTAGTAGCCAATGCATTATCTAGACTTCCAGATACTATAGAACCAACTAGGGTACTTGATCAAACTATAGATGCTACATTGTTCATGTTACAACTAGTATGGTTCGAAGAGGTTAAGAATTATCTACAGATAAGAAAAATGCTTAGGATATTGATCAATACTTAGAAACAATGGTTAGCAAGAAGAGCAAAACCTTTTATTTTACAAAAGGGTATCTTGTATTGCACGGGTCAAGATAATAAATTTAAATGTTGTGTAACCATAGATGAAACATAGACGATATTACAAGAGTTTCATGTGCAACAAACATAAGTGCCAAGAATATTTTTGATGCAAGATATTGGTGGCCAAAGTTATTTCATGATACTTCCACTAGAAGAAATTATGTCCTTTGCAATTAAGAAATCTACAACTACAAGTCCTAAATGATTATATGTATGACTTTAGTCATAAACTATTACTTTGGATCCTATGTGTAAAAAGTTATAGTCATACATTGGTGAGGCATGTGACTAATAGATGATGAAGTGGTAAGAAAATGGGGGATGTTAGTTTTCATCACTTTTATTTCATCTCTATGGCATCCATGACTGATGACAAAGTGACATGGGTGTCCGATTGTCATTACAATGGTTAAGAAATGATTATAAGTCATAAAATATGAACATAAATAACCCTACCCTTGCCCCTCACCTACCTATGTACCTCCCTATTTACCTATCCACCCACCCACCTACCTATTACCCATTTACCTACCCACCAACCCACCCACCTACTACCTACTACCCACTTATCTCCATGCCTACTTATTTACCCACCCACTCACCTACCTACCTACTTACTTACCCACCCACCCACCTACCTATCGACCCACCTACCTATCGACCCTCCCATGCACCCACCCACCCACCCACCTACCTACTACCCACTTACCTACCCACCAACCCACCTACCTACCCACCCACACATGACCCACCTATTTACCTATTTACCTATTTACCTACCTACCTATTTACCTACCTACCTAGCCACCCACCTGCCCGCCTACCCACCCATCCACTTACCTACCCACTCACCCACCTACCTACTTCATCAACCTACCTACTTACCTACCTACCTTTTATTTCCTATTTTCTATAATCTACCCACTTCCTATTGATCATCCTATCACCTTACTTCATAGTCTTCTTGTGATATGAATAAACACGTGAAATAAAAAACTTGACCAAATTTGGACACCTTTTGATGTTGTAGTCCATTGGTAAGGACTCAATTTATCATTGTGAAGGTGAAGGATTCAATTCCTAATACTTGCAACCGATGTGCATTCCTAAGGGGCTAGGGTAAGTAGGCTAAATTAAAATAATTACATAAGTTAAGTTAAGTAGGTTAAACTACTACCTGCTTACTTGCCTTTTTTTGACCTACCTACCTTTTAAAAATACTTTATGTCTACTAATCATATTTGAACTATTCATTATATGACACTTCAACATTATATATGACTTGTCGTTTATGACTATAGGATGAAAAGTGCCACGTCAAACATTAAATCATTACTTGTCTTTTGCTACGTGTCCATTTTAGTCATGTAATGTTTGATATGACTACAAAATTAGTCATATATGGAGTCATAGATTTAGGAATTTCTTCTAGTGTTTTGAATTCTACAGATATTGTGATGCATGCCAAAGAGCTAGAAGTTTAGCCATGCAGAGTTTGGCTACCAAATGGGTGGAGACTAAGGTACTTAGAACCAACATTGTTGTTATCATAACAAAGTTTTTGTATGAATGTATTTTAGCTAGGTTTGGTTGTCCACTAACCCTAGTGACAAATTAGGGAGTTCATTTCATCGATGATGTTATTAAGTATTTTACTAATCATTTCTTGCTAAAACATGTGAAATCTAATACATATTATTCATAGGGGAATGGACAAGCAAAATCAACTAACAAGTTCATTGTTAATCTAATTACTAAGTTGGTTAGAGAGAACAAAACAAATTGGGATGAACATTTACCCATTATGTTTTTTTCATACAGAATAATTCATAAAGTAGCTACAAGGTATACTCCATACTAATTAGTCTATGGATTGCATTTTCTCATGCCCACAGAATATGTTTTGCTGACATTTATTGGAGACCACAAAGATGCAAATCCTCTTAGAGTATTAATTAGTAGATTAACAGAATTGGAAAAACTATAAACTAACAAACTATAGGCTGAGGAAACTATTAAGAGAATAGTGGAATTGTGTTTTGTGGAGTCGATATAAAAGCATTGAAAAGCAATTCAAGTTTGGAGATCATGTACTCTAGTTTCTAAAAGGATATAAAACACATCTTGGGAAATTTACCAAAAAGTGGTTTGGTCCATATAGAGTACAGTTCTATTTACCAAATAACATTGTGCTTTTAATGACTTTAGATAAGTTTGACCCAAACCCTATACTTGTAAATGTGAATAAGTTGAAACCTTATGAGTTTTTGGATGAAAAAGCACAGACCACTGATTGACCTAAACCAGTGTATTGGGACCGACAAAAAGATATCGAGATGAATGATAAAGAAGATGAACATTTGGACAAATCTATGTTTATGGTACAATGCTACCAAACAATGGAACTTCTATGCAATAGATGATTGATGTTCTTATGAAGGTCGAATTTGATGAAAAACATTTAATGATAGGTGGCAGTGCAAAAATCACTGTTTCAAATCCCAAAATCCTAACAAGTACAACAACACATCAAATTGTGTAGGAAGTAATAGTGTTGAATTGGCATGATGTTGATTACGAACAATTGTTTTTTCTTAATTCTTCCAATCTTCACACATTGCAGTAGACTATAATGAACAACGAGAGCTTGGTAGAAAAACTTTAAAGAATTTTTCAAAAGAAGGAAGAAGAGCATAGAAATTTGATTCATCAACAAGAGTGAGAAGCATAGGAACATTGGTGCTAACGAATTCAAAGGGTGAGGACAAAAATAACCTCCACTTTCTTCAAGCATGGAGACAAGTGACAACTCTAGTACCATTAGTTGTGTAGAATCTGCACCATTAACTATTCCAGGTGCTTCCAAACCTAGTTTTTTTAAGTCTAAGATGAAGAAGTAGAGAAATAATATCATGGCACGTCAAATTAGGTCTATATTTTCATTAGAACTAAATAGGTTGATTTTCACACCCATAGAATAGATGTATGTTCAAGAGTTGAAAAGTTACAACCTAGGTCAGTATGGGAAAGAATGAAAAACGAAGGGCATCAAGAGTAGGATTGGTAGGATTATTGGAACTATAATGCAGAGCACCACGTCATGACTGGCTAATGTAATTTCTCAACACTTATCAAATGAAAGGAAAAACTATATATGCTAAGATGGGAGAGAAAATTGTTGCAGTTGATAAACATTTGATTGCAAATGTTTTCAAGATTTCCAACAAAGGTTGGAAAGAATAGAAGTAAGCAAACAAGCAAATTGCAAAAGCCATGTTTTAGCATATTGCCTTGCCAAGAGTGTATTGAAGACAGAACAATGGAGTGTTAGTAAGATTAAGCCACCCTATGATATTCATCTTCCTGCACTAATTCTAGTCATTTACCAAAGGGATAAATTCTGTTATTTCAATAATAGAAATGCAATTTCAATCATGATAGCTATGCAAGGAAAGGTAATAGATTGGGCACACTTTGTTTAAATAACTACAAAGAGAATTGATAAAATCAACAACCTCCCAAACTAAGGTCATGATGGGAACAATCAAGGTTGATCCAAAGAAAGATGTTTGTCATTTGGCATTAGTTATTGAAATTTTGATGCAACACTTCTTCCCCAACATAACTCAACAAATCCCACTACAAGAGGTACCCACTGGAGTACAAGATGCATCTACCTCAGGGGTCAATACTTTAGAATTGAAAGAGCGTCTACAACAAACTAAATGACCTTTTCCTTCTTCTAGTAGATTGCCATGACAAATGCAAGCTAGGGAACAAAGAACTCTAGAGGATTTAGAAGAACAGGAAGAAGAAGAGAAACCTCAAATGATCAAAAGAAGGAAGTAGATGCGAGGAGTAATTTTCAACCCAAAAGTCTTGGCATCCTAAACCATAGCAAGACCATAGCAACCTCAAGAGGAGGCACAATGACCTACACTAGTTGCAGAGATTCCAAACCTAAAACAAGTGGCCAAATAAGAACCATAGTTGGTGGGTTAAATTGCTCAATAGATTCCACCACCTATAGATCAAAACATACCACAAGAGCACCAAAGGGAAAAATCTATATCTCCAGAAAGAAATCTAGTCAAGTGGTTTCCATCATGTTCTTCATCTCCCCAACATCACCAACAAGAGGTTTAATTACAAACCACAGAACCAATTACAAATCAAGAAGGTAAACCATCATTTTCAATAGGGGTGTATGAGTTAAAGGATAGATTTGGCAAATACAAGAATGTAGGGCCATATGTAGAAACATCTAGGGGCTCAATTCTAGTTTTTCAAACCCCACACACATGAGGATCATTATGTCACGAGGTAGAGGAGGATCTGTAGCTTGTAGGACTATTAACTAGATTTCTTTATGAGCCGATACTTTAACCAATAATTGATGAATTGATATTGACAATATAACCGGTAGTAATTCAACCGGTGACACATGTTGAATAAGTGACACCTGTTGAACAATAGTTTGTAGAACCTATAGTTGATAGGATAGGTAGTTAGTAAAATAGGTAGTTTGTAGAACCTGTAGTTGACAAAATAGGTAGTTAGTAAAATAGGTAGTTTACAGAACCTGTGGTTAATAAAACATGTAGTGGGTAGACAATTTAGTTGACAGAACAAGTAGTTGGTAGAAATAGGTAATTAAGAGAACATGTAGCAAATTTTGAAAATTCTAACTATTTATAACAATTTTATTGTCTAGTTTCTATTAGTTAGAAACAAGGAGTTTCATTAGCAATTATGACTGTTTATTAAAATTTTACTACATAGTTTTTATTAGTTGATTTAAAATAAGGTGTTTTATCAACTAGTTATTGTTTAGGTGATTTACACAATGCATTTCAAAGTTCAAACTATATAAAGGAAGGATGGAAAAATGAAAGACATCAAATCTCTACTTTCTATACTTACTTTCTGAAATTTCTAATGTATGAACTTTGATTTCTTAATACAATTTTGTATTTTCACTACAAGTTGGAATACATGTTAGCATTGAATAGTTTGTACCTATTCATAATTTAAGAAAGGAGATGTGCATCAAGTGGGAAATAGAAGTATCTTGTTAACAAGGATTGTTCCAACATGTAACAAACTATAGTAGGAAGATGGAGCAGACTATAATTGAACTATTAAGAATCAAATTGTTGTGTGAAAGGAATGAAGTAGAAAAACAAGAGTTGGAAAATAAAGCTATAGTTGCACAACAGGAAGTTCAAGATTTACAACATCACATCCATGCAACTAAAGTTTAGATCCAAAAGACACTTCAAGTCAAGGAGAAAAATTGAATCAATTGTAAATGGAACTTCTTATGGTGAAATAGAGGAAAGTAACCGTAGAGCAACAAATGTAATTGTAGGACACAATAAAGGGAGAAAGGGATTTGTTAAAAACAAATTAGGTGTGAGAGGATGCCGAATATTGGGCCTTGAAAAAAAAAAAAAACAGATGATCTGGAAATTAAATCTATAACCTTGCAACAAGATAAGGAAAGTCTCCAATGACAGGTATAGGTACAAGAAATAATAATTTTAAACTCAAAGAAGAGTTTCAAATTATTGTGCATTAATGGGATGAAACTATGAAGGAAAAGGACATAACCTAGGCTGTGTCTAACAGATCAATCTGCAACAAGAAACAACAAGGCTAAATAAAGTAATGAACTCAATCACAATTATGGAGCCATATTTGTACAAGCATAGATTAAAGGAGTCTGATAATTTACTAATGCAAAACACAATTTTGAAAACTAAGCAAAAGTCCTTATAATTGTAAGCATCTAATGTTGACACTTGGTGGAACTTAGTTCAAAATATGTTTTAGACAAATTTACAAACCTTGTTTGATGAAGAGAAGGCAGATGAAGCCAACTCCAAAAGAAGGCTTAAAACATATAGGGAAGCATATCTATGAACCATACCGACACAACCATGTGCGGTAGTGTTAATTTTTAAGAGTTGCGTCAGGGTTATTTGAGTGGGGTAAGGTTATTAGGGGGCTTTTAACAACTTCATAGGGAATGATGAATGCACTTGGTGCGTGGAGGGGTTGTTTCATTTTTTATGAAGTGGGTTATTAGTGATTAAGGTGTTGGGTTAGTTCTTTTCTTCAACAAAAAGTTGGTGACCATAGTTTTGGGAACTTTGTTGCGCGAATAGGGGCGAGAAATTTCTAGAGGGTTGGGGGTTGAAGTAGACACCAAAATTTGTGGTGTTTAGCGTAACATTGGTCTTGTTCTAGTATTTAGTGAACAACAAGGATGTTAAAAATTCTTGAAGAAGTTAAAGGGATGTTAATGAAAGGTCTAATAGAGATAGAACAATCTTCAAGCCATTTAACATAAGGTTAATCTATGACAACTCAACGATTAAATAGATAGTATGATAGTGTGCCAATGGCAACAAGAGTCTCATAATAACTGAAATATTTATTTATGTAGTGAATGAGTTCAGCAAGGAGCTACAAGTACATGTGAAATCCTAGGCTATGCCATGGTGATAGTTCATAACTGTAGGAAATTTAGGATGCGTCGGAGGTGCGAACTAGGTAGTCCGCCTTGCTATTAGGAGGAAGTCGACAAATCAGACTGCGCAACCAACGATAATGTCCAACGCCGGGAATTGAAGACCATGCAAAGATAAAAATATCTTTAGTTTTGTAACAACCTTCATAAACGGTCTTAGGTTCGTCACCAAAAGCGGGGTCGACTTGCAACAAGATCACCAGAGTGTGAGAGTTTGGAAAAATACGATAGTACCAGGCTCGAGGGGGTTCAACTTCAAAACGAGCACGCATTTCTCGAGGTTTGGGTTCTTCATCTCGAGGATGTTGTGTTAGGGTCAAATCTAAATATGACTCCGAAGGCGGTTCTTCATTCGCTTATGCAGCCTGGGGCCCATAAAATGTGACCATGCACAACGCCATAATTTCAAGGAGAGGGAAAAGGTCAGATCTTCAATCAAAATCAAATTGACAATGAAGGTGTGAAGGACTTGTTACATTGAAGTGCACAGTCGTAATTTATAAATTAAGGAAAAAGAAAAAAAGGCGGGAGTAACAGCCTAAAACCATGGTAAAGTAAAATCGTAGGTCAAAGGAAAAAATTGAAGGTCTGAGTAAAGTTTGTTGGGGGGAAATGGGAAGAGGTGTAAAGGTGTTTTCCTTCACTTTCCATTGGCCACCAAGCTTTGGACCTACCTTCACTTCCTTTCTCCTTCTCTTTAAAAAGCGGACTCGGATCATTGCGAGCTCTCTATTTCCCTGGACATAATTTTCAATTCAATCTCAAATACTTGTTCCCACAAGCTTCTTTAAGAGGAAAAAAATGATTAGTCTTGGGAGGTGGGAAAAAAAAAGAAAGTATAATGGAAATCTTGTAATAGTTTTGGAGGGATGGAAGTGAGTAGTCATAGTATTGGGAAGTTGGAACTTTAGAAAAGATCTCACAAACCCTTTCGGGTTTGGTAGTATAATTCCTTACTGGTTTAATTATAGAGCGTAAGATTTGGTAGCAAGTTACGCCTTGTAATTAGCTTTCTAATGAGCTAAGGCAAGATGAATTTGAATAATGTATGTGTTAGAAATGGTATTTCAAGTGATTGATGGTCTACAGTCAAGTTGAACCAACTACCTTCATAAAACCCTCTCGGGTTTGGTAGTATATCTCCTTACTAGTTTAGCTGCAGATCTTAAGATTTGGTAGGATGGTGTGCTTTGTAGTTAACTTCCTAATGAGCTAAGGCAAGCCGGATTTGAATAACCTATGTGTTAGAAACAATATTTCAAGTGACTAGTGGTCTGCAACTATGTTGGACATGGTGTTGAGTTCTTAAACATTGGTTCAAATGAATGACAATTTGACATAAATCCTAGAATGTGGAATGTGTGAGCTTGAAAAATATATCTATTAGTTCTGATCACAAATTATGCATAGGAAGCAGGCTACTTAATTTCAATTACAAACGCAAGTTAACATTTCGAATTACATTTGCATTTTTCCTTCACCAGTAGCATTTGTGCTTTCAAGCATAGTCACCTTGTAGAACCAGGAGGAAAAGGACAAAAAGTCGCTTCACAATATCTAAAATTCAAATATGAATCACCTTCTATAACTTTTGAGGACAACTTCAATACTTCAGATTTTAATCAATATGAAGCAAGTCTAAGTGGAGAGGCTTAAGAAGTTCAATCAAGTTCACTTGTAGATTTGAAAGGAAGAGAAACTACAAAGGAGGTTATGGATGAACAGACTATAGCACAAGTTGAAGGGTAGGTCTCAGTAAAAGTCTTAGTAGAACCGAAAGCACAATAAATATATGCTCACACAAAATCACTAAACTATGTTACAACTGTGGATGTATCTCTGACCACCTCGTTTATTATAGCAACTATAATAGTAGCAACTTCATAGGAGGAAGGAGATAATGGCCACACATAGACCATTATAAAAGTAAAATAATAAAAGTGACTACAACCAATTTCATAGATTGAGCTAATTCATGTAATGGAGGATCAGTAGTTTGTAAAACCACAGAGTATAGTTGTAGAGCAGACAACCATAGAATAAACAAGAATAAAAGATGGTTTATTTTGTAGTTTCTAGGTTCTTTTAGTTCAAATATCTTTAATAAGATTTCAAGGATGGAATCCAAAGTATAGGGGTGGTAATGTTAAGGGCAAGATTGTACTGTAGTAATCAAACCAAATAAGCATAGGGAGTAGGCACTATGATGTCTCTTCTGAGATAGGTTACAGGGCAAGTTTAATAAATACAAGGTAGGTGAGATTAAGACTGTTGAAGTGGAGTTCAAATGGTGTTTTAAGAGGGAAAGTTGAAGATGAAGAAGGTTTTGGATATTTTGTTTAAGGGGTCTATCCTAACTAGGTTTGTTATTTTTGGGAATTTCAATATTGGGAGTACAAGGAAGATAGAGAACACAATAATAATTATGCATATGGAACAATTTTGAAAAGGTACATAAAGTTGTGGAACTATGAACTTGGATTTTTTGTTTTTTGTTTTTTGTTTTTTTACAAGATTTGTTTTGTTTTTTTTTTTAATACCAACATTATGAAAAATTAGGTCCTTTACAACTTGTCCTATGCAATTAAAAAATGTCCTTTAGAACTAGTTTGAGTTGCAAATTAGTTCTAAGAGACATTTTTTAATTTCATAAGACAAGTTGTAGAGGACATGATTTTTCATAGTGCAATATGAGTAATAAATTGTGGTAGCATTATGACAAATTCATAACTATGTAAATATTGGGCTGTGAAAACATGTTGTTAAGAACATTTTTTTAAAAAATTAGATTTTTAATATAGATTTTGTATAACTAAAATTGAATATGTACAAGAACAAAAAAAACTACAATTAAAACCATAATAAAATATTAGGATTTACCACCCTTAGCTATTGATATTAGGAGGTCTCATCTACCAAGAAAAGTAAAGGGAGTGCTTTTAACAAAGCGTTCAACTATGCCTTGAATTCAATCCACTTGGCTTCCCTCTTACCCATTTTCTACCTCCATACTAATGCCCCCAACTTGAGTAGGACATGTTTTTAGAAGAAGGTAAAGTAGTTTCACATCTACTACCACCATTTTCATTGCATTATTCTTCCACTTAGCCACTTGAGCCTACAAATTTTCCACCACTTTTGTTTGGTAGCTAACTTTTGTCCTTAGCTTCATTACCATCTACCTTGATTGCCTTAACTCCTCATGTAATAACACTACTGCCTTGGTTTTTTGCTCTCCTTCCTCCACAACTATTTTACCATTTTGGTTCATGGTGGTAATTACTTTTTCACTAAGCTCACTAAGGCGTTCAATGAAGGTGTCCTTGTCACCCCTCTCCTACCTATCATGCTCCCTAAATGTAACAATTTTGTAGTTCAAGTGAAAGTATTTTTCAATCCACGCATTATTTATCTCTTGCTAATAATTATCATCTACCTCCAAATCATTAGAAAAAAATCTTAAATTTATGATTCCATATATGATTGATTTTGTAGTTATATCGAACATTATATGACTAAAAGCCTTTAATTGTAATAGATGAATAATAAAGGACAAACAATCATTGAATGTTTAACTTGGCATTTTTCATCCTATAATCATTAAGGGTGAATGCACAATTGACTGTTTCAATATCAACATAAATTACACTCCCTATAAGTCCATACAAGATTCTTTAAAATGATTCAAACGGACATGGTTGTTAATTTTTAAAACGTTATTATTCTAATATTGGAATAATACATCTTCAATCACCTACAAACCTTCCCAAATCTATGTGAAAACTTGTATTTAATATAACTAATGTCATTTTTTAATTTGGAAGTCCTAAAAGGAAAACCCCCAAATTCTAGATGAATAATGACCCATGTAAAGTTTTCAAACATACGTTTTTGAGACAAAGAAATTGAAAAAAATAATGTTTTTGAAAACTTTACATGGGTCATTATTCATCTAGAATTTGGGGGTTTTCCTTTTAAGACTTCCAAATTAAAAAATGACATTATGTTTTTGAGACAAAGAAATTGAAAAAAATAAATAAATTACAACTCCTATGAACTTATGAAAATATGGTCAAATTTTAACCATTCAAAAATCTTTAACTATTAGACGGTTAAAGTTTTCAAAGAAAAGATTCTTGATATGAATTTATCATCTTGTATTACATCATATGTTGCGTCCCAATAACAAATTTGGAATGTGAATCAATATTATTTTTTCCATTTTGTGATGGTCTAGTTAGATGACTAGTCCATATTTTTCAACTTTAAAAGTCCATTATTATTATGTAAATGAGTTTTTTATCAATAAATAATCACACAATTCTTTTCATAATGAAGTTGTTAATCTAAATCCAAGTCTCAATTAGTAGATATAAGGACATATTGATCACCATATGAATTTGAATAAAAAGTACTTAGGGAAAAAACATTGTTTTGTTATAAAAGTGAACCACTCAATTATGCATCTACCTTTAAGGACAAGTCATAGAGAACAAGCCATATATAATGTTAAAGTGTCATATAATGAATGATTAAAATATGATTGGCAGACATTAAACCATTTGATTACTAGAATTTATACTTAAATTAAAATCATTTTTTGGATTATTATTAAAGTATATTTTAATAGGTAGGTACGTAGGTAGGTAATAGGTCTAGGTAGGTTGAAAAAGGCATGCAGGTAGGTAGGTACATAGTAGCTTAACCTAACTTACATAACCTATGTAACCTACCTATGTTACCTTAGTCTAGCCTACTTACCTTAACCCTTTAGTAATGCACATAGGTTGTAAGTTTTAGGAATCAAAAACCTTTCACCTTCACAATGATCAAAGTCCTTACCGACGGACTACAACATCAAAAGGTGTTCAATTTTGATCACGTTTTTTTATTTCACATGTTTATTTTATATCACTACAAGACTATGAAATAGGTAGCAAGTGGTAAGAGGGTCATCAAATTTTTAAAAGATCAATTTGTAAATCATGATTTAAAACATGTTCAATGGAATATATTATTTTAATGATTCATTAAAAATGTGTTATCAATGTTCACTACTACAAAAATGGGGTTTAGTTTAACCACCCAATTCATTATGGGGCTTTAAAAGTGAACTACACCACCATAAATCACCATTTCATTGTGCCATTTTACTTAAAACTGAATTCGGTGACCATATCCTTGCACCATTTCACCTTGGGTGAAACTTGAGACATTCTTGCCCATGTCTAGTAGAAGCAATTTGCTAGGGTACTAATTCACTAAGGTCAATTTTTTTGTATTATCCAAATAATTGTTTTAATTTTAAATAAAAGCTTATAATTTGTTATTAATTATTATATTGCATTATGGTTATGTATAAAATTATAAATATATTCATGTTAAATATAATGTACATGTATTTAGTTATGTATGTTAAATGTAACATGATATTATATTTAATGGTTAACACTAGGTAATAACCAATATATTACAAAATATTATAACTAAATACAATAGATAGTATTATTTGTTGACATAAACTATTAGTTATTTTATAACGTAATATGAAATATTAATACAAGTTTTTATTAATTAAGATCATGATTTTTTAACTCTTTTTTTCCCCATAAATTCATTTGCATTAAAAAAATTGGAACTTGTTAAATCATATTTTTTCTTATAGAAATATTTTGTGAACTTTTCTTAAACAACACAATTCAAATGTGTTTTCCTTTACATGGTTTGAAATTTTATGTTTTTTAAAAAGATATGTGTAGACCTTTGAAAAAAGTTCAAGAGTGAATTTTCATTTATTTCATTGGAACAAGATATGAGAAATAGAATATATGATAAAGTTTGATTTGTAAAATAATCTTGTGTAATTGTGATATATCCAAATTTTTACACCTTTTATCACAAAGCAAAGTGGTGGTTGGATGCTAAAGACAATGGAATGTCTTTGGGAAACCAATGTTTAAACCTTGTTACTAACAGTTCCATATATGGATTGTATATTGACCATATACATACCATATTTTGATAATATTGTTAATAACATATAATAAAATGTTGTAAAATATGGCAAATTCACTAATAGTGAATTCATTATGTTTGTAACAACTAGTCCCAATCACTTAGGGACATAAGGAATTCAACAAATTTAATGTGTAATGAAATTGAGACAATTTCATTGAAAACCTAATGAATTTTTGTGAACTTGGTCACACCCTCTAATAGAGGTTTTAAAAAATCTATTTTCAATTTACTTTCCAAAGTTTGTATTACTATCACAATTGCACAAAGTAATTCTTTTCACATTCATGGGATATGATTTATAAAATTCAAACATATGATGCATGTTTAATCATTGCATATAAATGTATATCCATACACACAAATTTAAAACTTTTTGTTAAAACCTACTTGACATCTATTTGAAACAAAAATCCAAATTGTAAAAGTAAACATCAAAATATATTTTTTAAAAATAAAAAAACCTCTTCTTATAATGCAAAATTTGAAAATTAATGCACATTAACTAAAAAATCTTATCATTGATCATAAATACTTTAAAACATTCAATTTTCCTTAATTTTACAATGGTTTTTGTTGTTACTTTATGTTTGCTTGCATGTAATTTTGACAAAGTACATAAAATATTCACTTTGTTTCACTTACACCCATATTGTTTTTGAATTTAAAGTATAGGATTCAAGGTTGAGGAAACACTAAACTTGCTTCATCATGACAAAAAAGATAACCTGAAAACTATTTGTAAATACCATTGTAAATTGCAACCTTTGTAATAATCATTTTCTCATTGCTTATCCCAAAAACCCATATTCCATAAGAACCTTGATGTTTTCTTCTCAAAATTTCTAGACATGCATGCTAAGAACACTTTGCTTGTAGATGATATGTTGTATAAATCTATATTTAATGATTCTTATTGTGTTATATTTTTGGAATTGTTTGAAGGTTCACATAGTGATGGAAATTATTTGTTTTCCATTGTTCTTCCTTACTTGGTCTCCTTTCATTCCTTTGGATTTAATGTTCAAACTTACATTATGCATAATCCTTTTTGGACTATTAGAAGCATAAGTCGTAATGATCCTTATTATAATATGTTATTTCAATCTTGTAACAATAGTTATGAACCAACATCTGTACAAAAGCAAATTAAAAAAAAAAGAGATGTAATATGTTTACTACTATTCTTACTATGATAATTTTTAACTAGTTTATGATTCATGTATTGATTAAAATAATATGTTTAAATTGCAATTGAATTTTTCTAATTAATGTAGTTCAATATTTTCTTTTTGTTTACTGCCCCACTAAATTTTTGCTCTCTTTCTTTAATCATTTCAAAATTTTGATTAAATCATTGCCTTCTCTCATTTTATTATTAATGAATCGCATGATGGCCACAAGGATTTTTCTTTGTCAATTTCATGTGGTTTTTTTATGTGTTTCAACTTCTAAATGTTTTAATATTAACATGAACCACATTTGTTGTTTTGTTGACACATCTTGTTGTTCTTATAGTTCAAAGTTTCAAAATGTATTTCAATGATGAATTCACGTTTACAAACTTCTAGACCCAAAAAATTATTAATTCTCAACGTCAATTGTGTGCTGTGTTATTTTTCAGATTTTGTTGTTCGACATGGGAATGCATGAGTCTTTGGAAGAAATATTAACAATAGTAAAATCGAAGTGAAAGTTGGAGTCGAGCTTTTCTTCTCTACGACATTCAACTATTTTTACATTGGAATTTGGTCTTATATGAAACTTGAAGATGTGTTAGAAGTTTTTCCCATGCTTGTTCTTAAAAAATTATTGGATTGATTTGCTTTCATTTGGGGATGTGAACAATGCTCCAAGATGTGTGGTGAAATTTCACTTGAATCCCATTATTATTTAATGGATTTGAAATGAATGTATTATGCTTGCCGTTGACTACCTTATGGGAAGGAGGATCGAACATTTTTTTATTAACAATGAACCCAACAAGGCATTGCAGAATCTAAAATGGAATGGTCTTTATCTTGAATCATTCAAAGGACATGTTATCAAAGAACAAGGTACAATGGTTGGACCTCGCATTCTGTTTATGGCCCCCCTTTGGTTGAATTACCATTGGACAAGATAATTCGAGTTCATTATGACTATATGGTCAAATAATCTAAGCCTCACTTGAGTTCCTTTTCAAAAAAATATTAAATTGGTTTGTCCAATGTATGGATAATGATAGTGGCATTGTTTGCAATAACTAGCCCTTTTTAGGTTTAAGCCTAAGTCATTTATTTATGCAAGTCAATTATTTTTATAATTTTTCTATATTGGTATATGTTTCTATGCACCCTTGGGCAATCTTGTCCTTAGGTGGTACCATTAGGAATGTCACACCTTGATTTTCTTGGACCCATTAAACGTTGAAAAATCATAAGAAACATTTAAATGAACATTTTCATTAAAAAAAATTTGGAATACATTTATTAGGTTCCATATATTTTGAAATTTCAATAATGTCAAGAATATTATGTATTTTGATGTTCCTAATCATTTCATTTTTAAAAAGTTTCAAAAACGTAACACTTGTTTTTTCCTTTGAACTGTTTTTTCAAGAACACAAATTTGGAACATAATTTATGAATTTTTTTGATGAATGTTTTTTCCTAAGGTAATTTGGAAGTCTTTTTATTTTTAGGTTTTTATTTGGAAATTAATTGATTAAAAATGATTTAATTATGAATTTCCAAATTGAAACTGTCGATTTATTAAGGGGCCATTTTAATTAAGAATATAAAATTTTATAATTTTCCAATTTTTTAAATTTCAAAATAAAATTCAAGCCATTTATTAAAGCTTGAAAACGATAAACATGAAAAAATAATAATTTATAATTGTGAAAACATTTAACAAAAAGGGCCTAGAAAAATGATTTGACTGTTTTTGGTTCTTTAACCATTCCTTGAAGTGGTTCCTAATGGTAACACCCAAGGATGGGTTTGTCCCCCTATTTTTTAGTATTGATTAATTTTTTTGCAATTGGTTTGGACTATTGTTTGTAACCTACATGACATTGTTTGTAACTTTGAAAGGGAGAAAACAATGTTGGCCATTCAAATTTTTATTTCAAAATGGTGCTAATGTTGTTGCATATTTGACCATGGGCAATCACAAATCTTTTATTACTACAAGGATTTGACATTATCTTTGAATTTATCCTTGAAATTTAGATTGTTTAAGTTTTTTATGAAAAAGGATTTTATTAATATGGATTTTTCATTTCAAAACTCTCCAAGAAATCAATATAATTGTTTTTGACAACTTGGTGGCCATTAGATTTAATTTGTCTCTAAAAACTTTAATGAAGTTTTTTTTTCTTGTTAAAATTTTGGAACTTTTTGTCCCTCTAACATGTTATGTAATTTGGATTTTCTAACTATTGCAACTACTTTTCCTCTTATTATAGGCATGGTTAATGTGATATATGTAAATTGAATTTTATAAGATCATCCTCCAATTTTTTTTTGCTTTCTTTTAAAAACCTACCATAGTGTTTTCAAAGTTTGATTTGTAAACATGCATGTAAATTATTTTTTTTAAAAACTTTTCCTTGTGGTCTTGGTGGCCATCAAGTCATTTATACTTGAAAGATTCAAAAACATTCATATGGATTCCAAGGAACTTAAAATAAAAATTCATTTGATCCAATTTTAAGTTTTGGTTTTAATTTAGGGCATTTGAAAATGTACACCTGTTACGTTAGATGGAGTCAATTTTGCAAAGAACTATCAAAAAGACTCATGTAATAAAAGAATTTCATTGAAAAAAAAATGAATGATAAGAACATATCAGCCACACTCAAAAACATTAATGTACATTTAAAAATGTGAAAATTTTAAATTTTAAAAATTCAAAGCTTTAAGAGTCATTTACCACATATAAGTGGGATATAAATGTACATGATGTATTAAAAAAAGTTATAGCTTAGAGTAGAATAAAACTAAAGAATTCATGTAAAATTTTAATTTTTAGTGATGACTTAAAATTTGGATCATTTTTCAAGTTGAAACATTGAATTTGTAAAGAATTTGCACACTTTTAAAAATTCACATTTATTCAATAATGACTAACAAAAAAAGTGTGATGCATTGGGGAAAATTTTAATATTTTTTAGAACAAGTTACAAAAAAATTCATTCAAAAATTCATTTGCATATAAAAGATTTTTTGAAAAAAAGGACTCGCAATTCTTTTCCAAAGTAGTCCTTTTGGCTCCTAGTTACATGTTTTGACCCTAAAGGATGGGAACATAACTATGTTTGGTTATAGGTGTACAAGATTCATTTGTCTCTTGAGGAGAGGTGTATGAACCTTCACCTTTGCATGCAACATAATCTATGTATGTTTAATTAGTACATGATAAAGTTCATCGTATGTTTTACAATGGGTAAACCCATGAGCCAAGGACATTCTTGAAATAAAAAGATAAACTAAGTTTTTTTTCATCCTAGGTAGGTCCGAACTAAGTATAAAAATTTGCTTGCCCTTAGGACCATGTCTTTAATGAATATTTTAAAATAAATAATTTCATAAAATATGCTTAAAACTTAAAATCATGATTTACAAATCAACTTTTAAATTATTTTGATTCTTATTACACAAAAAGTTGTTGCATTATAATATAATGTAAATTAGGTGTACATAAAAAAAATTTGCATAAAAATGTCATTTTCAAATCATTTCAAATTTTCTTTAAAATCTTTTATGCAATGAAAAACATTAGTTACATTGTGTAAAAAGTGCTTTTTAATATCCTATACTTATTATATTCAAAATGTTCCCATAATAAATTAAGAATATTGTTTTACAAGATTATCAAAAATTTCAACATCAACTTAAACAACCACTTGCCACAATGAAAATTAAACAAAGGTTGCATCTTGTAGTGGTTCCTTGTACCCAATTTGGACCTAGAGGCCCTTTATTCTAGGAATGCTTTTACCCTAGTGTTTTACCTTACACATAATGCCCCACATGGTTAGTGATCGCATAAACCAAAACCACCCTTTCACAAGTGCTCAAAATGACAAAGTTTTATGTGTTTTGCCAAGTTGTTTTGAAATTAATGTGTTTGCAAAGTAAATTATTTTGTTACATCACAAAATTCAAAGGTATCCATTCTAAAGGTCTCTTTCCGTTGGCCTTTTGTTAGCACAACATGAGATACATAGTACCTTAAGGGATTTGACAATAATTAAATTATTCTTTAAATTGTTGATTTTTGAAATTTTCATTATTTCAAACTATTGAAATTTCAAAATTTTCAAGCTACACACTGTTGAAACTTTTGGACCCCCAAAGGTTATAAACCTTGGTCATTAATATGTTATCCTATTTTTTTGTCATTGCAATTTTGTACGCATGATTTCACTTGGGTGATAATGCAACTTCAAGTTTTGGTGGATAATGGGATATTAAGGTGTAAATGTTTGGTGGACATCATTATTTAAATGCCAAATTTTGACATTTGAAATTATTTCAAAACACATTTCATCTAAAATCATTTTTCAAAGTTTTCACCCATTTGTAACCTTAATCCTCCACAAATCCTAGTGAAATCCACTACATTTTGAAGTTTATAAAAGTGAACTAAAGGATAATGAACAAGAATCAACAAACATAAAATCAAATGCAAACAAGAATTTTAAAATGTAACAATTGAATGAACATTATGTATCAAAATGGATGAAGAACAATAGACATCTTTGTTCACGCCAACAATATTAATCATTTGTTAAGTGTAAGTCAATAATCTTGGAGAATATTATATAAATCAAATGGGTGAAAATTTTTTAAGGTGTACCACACATGATGGAAAGGGCCTAGTTTTTATTGTAGTCCTATTTTACTCTATATTTTGATCCCCATAAAAAAATAATGAACCAAAAGTTGTCAAAATTTTCAAAAGGACTATATTTTAGACTATTACAATTTTAAATTTCATCATAATCATTCAAAAATGTGTTTTTACATGGTAAAAAAGGACTAGATAAAAAAGACAAATAAAGACAACATTGTGACAAGATTTTGGTACACTTAAACAAATTTGCACCCAAATTTATTTAATATATAAACAAATAATTGGGCATTAGGGTTATCCATTAAGGTATTATGGTACTCTAATGATAACAAGACAATAAAAAACAACTAAAATCTTGGTAGGTGCACAAACATTCATTTTTTAATGGACCATGTATTTAGTTCATTTCAAATTTTTGAAAAGTCCAAATGACTCTTTGAAGGTTGAAAATTTGAAAATCAAATTGATTTGGGATCATCATATGATATAACAACAAATATCGACAATGTTTTGTCTCATTAGATGATCCAATAAATAGATGACATTCCAATGTGTTACCTCCAATTCAATGAAAGACTTCATGTAACCACCAAGTTAGTAGCATAAAGGATTTTGGCCCTTAGGTAATAGGTCCATTTTTATATGAGAATTTTTGAAAGATGATATTTTTGCTTGTGTTGAAACTTGAGATTAGTTATAGAGTTATAATATCTTGAAGGATTTTGGTTTCTTTTAGAGGATTTTTGGAAGATTATATTTTTGGATGGTGAAATATTTGAGTTTCCATAATTCTTCTTTTGCCCTAAGATACTTTTTAATGTACATGGCAAGGCCACAGTGTGACACACACCTTGTTACCACAGTGTCAGTGTGTGTGTGGTTTTTTTTCCAAAATGGTGAGGTAGGTGGGTTTGTGATCATCATGAAGGGGACTTAGCCAAAATTGACTACAGCTTAGAGGGGAAAGTAGAAAAGCTTAGGAATCATGCTTCATGTTGGTGACATGCTAGAACGTATTGCATAAATACAGATTTTTAATAAATCCTCATAATGTGGCGACAATGTGCAATTTTTTTCAAAGAAAGCTTTTGTATATGTTGCAAGCGCTTTTTTTGGTTTTTATTTGGGTCGCCAGGATGCAAAATTTCGCCAAAAACAGAAACATTGGTTACCACTTACCATCTATTGACTCAGTCAAGTATTGAGTTCTGTTTGAGATGAATTGCATTTTTACATACCTAACAGTTCAACAACGGTGCACAGCCAGTGTGTACTATCAAAAAGGCCAATATTGCAGAGAGCCTGTTTTTTTGGGAGGGTGGGGAAGGAGGAGGAGGAGGAGGGAAACTGCATCACCATTCCTGTCTGAGGATGCTGCAGCTAAACAAGAGACTTTAACAAGTGTTGGAAAATGGGAACAGGCCCCACCAAAATTTTTGGTGTCCAGTAACAAAATTATCAAACCACCTTTGCAAAGGTGGGGAAAAAAAAAGGATATTATGGAAAATCCATAGGTTGTGTTTTTTTCTGTTGGGTGGAGGGAGGAGGGAGGGAGGGAGACTAGTAAAGTACCTTGCCCTAAGGTCAGTTTCGTCAGTAAATAATCCTCCAAATAATGAAATGAAAATTTGTGAAAATATGAAGTTGACATGTTGAATATCATCCTAATTATCATAGGCTACATTCTGAATAATTTCACTACTCGTATCACAATATCATGGTAGATGATGGAAAAATATATAGTTTCAAAATTAAAAAACGAATTCATTTTTTGAAAAAACAATTATTCATTTTGTCAATGTGGAAACTGACCCTAGGCTACTGTAGTAAATGAGCAACGGGTGGGTTTCAGACTGATATTTTCTGACCCCATTTCAGCCTTTCCAAGGGGACTGAAACAGGCTTCCTTTTCCACGCTGGTCGGTGCTGCAGGCAAGCTACTTTGTTACATGGGTAGCTAGTGGGTCCCAGAGCATGAACTGGATCTATGTTGCTGGTACCAAGTAAGTGACAACTACTGGGTTCTTTTTAAGTCTTGTAGATCTTTAGGTGTATATATATATCTGGGGCTTTCAAGTTGTTGGGCATTCTAGCTTTGAATTTCTGTTGCTGCCCCAAACCATAACCTCTAATTCAGCTGCAAACCTTTGAGCCATTAACACCATGCTCAATCTGTTTCCCTGATAGTAAGTGAACTTTTGCAATGGTTTTTTTTTTTCCCTGAAATCGTGACAGAGCAATTTATTTATTGATAATTGTGTTATGTAATCAAAATGGTAATCATTCACAAGAAGATTTAATCAGATTTAGCCATATAAACAAGATATGGAAGTCTAAAAAAATCAAGCATCCTTAGATAACCTATTGTCAAAATCTTTTATATTTTATTTTTGCCAAATTATGGAGAATTTGGGTCACTTATTTTAGTAGAAAAATTGTATTCTTCAGGTTTAAAAAATGACAAAATTATCCAATAAAATAAATCACTGATTTATGGCACTCTTTACCTATTTCATGGAAATAAAAAATGAGAAACTCACCAAAAGAGTTGAACTTTATTTTCCCCCCTTCTGTTTTGGGTTGGGTGGAAAAATATGAAGGAACAAGAGGAGAATACATCTGCCTCTGTGTGTGTGTGTCTCTCTCTCTCTGCATATATAATGAATGAAAATGTGTTGGGAGGTTTAGTTACATCAAATAGAACAGAGTTGGGAGCAACTTTTGTTTTTGTTTTTTTGGACAAATGTTGTCATTTTCTGACCCAAAAAATTGGAAATTTATGTTAGTTGAGTGTAAATTCAACTAATTTATCTTTTTTCAGGAAATTTTTGACAACTTTTTTAATATCACCCCAAAAAAAAAAAAAACCTGATTGGGAGAGTTTTTCACTAATTTCCAGCTAAAGATGGGAAAGAGCAGAATCGATCACATGCAGATTCAATTGTTCCTATCCTTTCCAATTATGTGAACTGATATATGTAAAACAAAGTAAGCCCATTGCCCATTGTCCTTCTCTTTATTTTGTTGTAGTGTTCTTTTGCAATGAAGTTTGGCAGGTCCTTATTGAGCGAGCCCATTGATTAGACAAGGTTCCAATCTAATGCACAAGAGTGTTTTTCCTGTTAATCTATTGTCCAATTATATGGACATGGTGAAGCCAATTGTCACTTCTGTGGCACAACTTAACATATGTTGAGCCTCAGGCAATTTGAAGATTAAGTTATTGTACACCATTTAGGTTTTCGCCAACAGGGGTGGGGAACGTTTTGGGCTTAGAGGTTTAGGGTTTAGACATGGTGTCATTCTTCTGCTCACAACATCCCAAGGGAGTTTAGAGTTCCTAAATCACATCTCTTGTGAGGGCCCATTAAGTGCAGCTGAAAAGTTTACAAATCAATGAACCTGAAAAACAATTACTTTGGATGTTTCCAAAGATTTCACACTCTTGCACGGTTTTGTTGTCTGATCCACAGCTAAAATTCTAAACCCTAAACCACATATTCGGTTTCAAGGGGTAAAAGTCCACAAAACCATAGCACTTGCTTCAATTGAATTGTCACAACTGAGAGACAGTTACAGGTATCACCACTTGTGAAGTGTGTGGTGTTTATTGACAGCTTTTGGTTCCTTGGTATGTGATGAACAGACTTACCCAATTGATAGGGACAAAATCCTGATGCAAAGTTTTTGATTAAAGCAAAACAAATTGTTCAACTACCTTGATGATCATGATTCATATCCCCCTTGTTTCACAATCATAGGCTTTTAGTGTAGGGCAATGCTCTGCCAACATAATACTGGACTGGCATGTCCTGCACAAGGTTGTTTCACAAAACTGATAGCCGGCCTACTAGCTTATTACAACCCCAAGCAGGTTGACAAGAGTCTGGAATTCTATTTTAAATGAAAACTGGATTATGTGACCCAGCACCCCACAGTGCACCACCGCATTGGAAACCCATTATGACTCAGTTCTCGATGAACTACAACTGAGTTACCAAGGATCCACCTTGGTAACCTATCACCACCTCCTACTACCTAGGGAAACTAATTATGTAAGTGGGGTAAGTATGTAAATAGGTAAGGTGTGGTAGATAATTACTAATTACTATGTAGATAGTTAAGTAAGTAAGGCCAGTTTTGTAGCTACTATGTAGTTAGATGCAAGTGCCTGGTTAGTTTAGAGCTAACCACTATGGTTAGCAATGGGACAGAAATACAATGAGAGCATGTTTCCTGTCCACACACCATCCATCCTGCATGGTGCGCTTGTGGCCCATGGGTGCTGTGGTCATCCTGTCACCTGGCATTAGCCTAGGCCAAAAAAAGGGGTACTGAAAATAGTTAGGAATAATTAGGTGGTACGTTAAACAAGAAGAATTGAGTGGAATTTTTACACTATGCAACGACAACCTAAGGTCAATAACCATTGTTTTCACCTCCTAGCATTGAGGATTTTGTGTTGATGAAAAGTTGAAGATGTGTCCCTCTACATAGAAAACCTTGAACTGACATACTAAAGTGAATTCTGTACCTGGCATTGATGTCATTACTCAACCCTAAATAGTAATCAGTTTGCATTTTTATTAATTATTCAAGCCTAAACCCTAACACTAAATAATAATCGGGTTTCGTTTCACTGCTATTAATGACTCAACCCTAAACCCTAGATAATAATTGGGTGTGAAACTCTGGTGATATTCACAGCTGCATCAGAGGACTTTGTTGTCTCAAATTCCATCTGAGCTTGCCACTTTATGAAACAAATTGTGGTGATAATCGGTATCCATAAGCAGAATGCATGTGATACCAAGTTCATAAAAAGCTCAAACTGTTCTTTATATGGTAGAGTCCGATACAGTGGGATATATATTGCTCCCTTCTCAGATACCACCCTTGATTTCTAGTAGAGTTATGACTTCCAAAGATGTGTAACTGCAGAGCTCCAACAGGATCGACCAGCATGGAGTACACACCAATTGTTACCTATTGAGCTTACCTAATAGAGCACCCAAGAGAGCCAGCAATTCGGCACCTTTTCCACATAAACACATCACCAGAAAAAAAAAAAGTACAGTTGAGCTTCAATCGACCCCTTTCCTGTTTACACAACAAACACATTGAGAGTTCATAGATCCAACATTGTGCTCCTCATAAAGACGCCAAATTTACAATATCACAGTGTTAATTGGATTACCCATTTGCCTCAAATCCTCTGAATGATGAAGAAGAAAATATTCTCTTTGTCTTTGTTGCCTTTGATGTTTAGACTTTTTAGTCCTAAAAGTAGCAAAAGTATCCTTACAGAGAGTTCCAAGTTTACGCATCCATTTGTCACCAGTTTACAATAAAAACCAATCTGTTTTTTTCAGGCTTTCCCACTATAACTGAACATGACAACTTGCTGTATTGTGATTATTGTGAACTCAATCATATCCACCCCAAGTCTCTCTTTGGAGCTTTGAGTGCTTTCATATCTGCACCCCCTTACCTCTGTGTTGAAATTAAACTTCCACACCCTGAGTTCAATGCAAGCCTGAAACAACATCGCACACACTTCTGAGCTTCAAAATCCATGAATATAGAGAATCTTTCTTCCACATCTTGTGGCCCCCTGAGAAGTCATATTAAGTGCATTGATGTTACATTGTGAGTACTTTTTATGTACTATGGAATGGTCAAGTCCCTTCCCATTATATTGTATAAGATGCCAAGTGAGCCCATCAAGGCTAGGTGATGCACCCAACATAATAGGCAAGGGTGAGGCTATTCCATGATATTTAAGGTCTAGGGTGGCAGATTCAATGTTTTGTTTTTAAAATTCATGTTCAACAGACACATTTTGGTGACTATTACAAGTGCATGATTATCATGGGAAGGTTATGTCTATAATGTAGTCAAGAAAATGACATAATCTGCCACCTCAGACCTTAATGTTGCACAAAAGACAGTGAGGGGAAAACACCTTGATGAGCTCCAGATCAAATTCCTGAAGCTCCATTTAACACAACCAGCACATTCTGCTGTTTGGCTACTCCATGCAACTCCCGTAATTCTGCTGATTTGTGAGTGCTCAAAACACCACTACAACATATCACATAAATGGGAGAATGCTATGAGTTGCAACGCTATAATGACAAAAACAAAAACATAGCTTAACTTCCTGAGAACTGAACATAAGAGGTTTCAGGTTCATTGCAATGGGGGCCACATTGTATAGTCAATTGCACCTTCAGAAGTTTGAGGTCTAACTTAAGCCCACTTGCAGGACATTTTCCATGCACATTTCCATTGCAGACCCCAAGAGCATCAACCTTCATTTCCTCCAGAAACATTCCGGCCCTCTATCAAGAGGGTGAATCACAGTCCTCACCCAAATAAACCTTAAACTCTGAACCTTAAACCTTAGACCCTAAACCTTAAACCTTAGAATCCCTGAACCTTAAACCCTGAACCTTAGACCCTAAACCTTGAAGCTTAGAACCCCTGAACCTTAAACTCTAGATCTAAAAACTGCAGAGAAATCAGGAGAGGTGCAACCTTTGCATGCTTATCAGCAGCAATGCAGCAAGCCACTAGTGTGCACCTTCCATGATTCAGTGCACCCAGGTGGATCTGTAAGACAATCACTGTGTGGCAGAGGTTAAGACTATTTCCACCCAGTTTCAAGTACGTACTTCTGAATTGGAGTTTGATCTCATGAACACTGACAATAAAAGGGAAATCAACTATGCAACATATCTGCAAGAACCCTGGACTAGAGAAGTTCAATGAGCACCCACAATGAACCATTGTGTAAGTAAGAAACATGAATCATGGCACTTTTTAATGTGAGGGGAAAGCACCTGTGGGTTGCCCAAAGCATCATGTATGCAAAACATACTGGACAAGATGAAGGCTTTCATGTCTACCCTGCAGGAACTAGACTGCAACAAGTTGCTCATCACATAATGGCTCTGCCCCTTAAATGGCATCCATAAGGATGATAAATATTCAACATACTAAATTGGAAACACATGGTGGTTAGCATGAAGCCCAATTGGATCCTTATGTTGGAAATGTTTCTATAGTGGAGTCTATGATGTAGGGATCCCAAACTTTGGCCCATTACTGAGTGCATCACAATGTCTCTACCCTGAAGGCCAGTGCCAACAAACCACCTGACTGATGTGGGCGGTTGCAGATCTGATCATAACCACTTCACATTTGTCATAAACATATGCAAGAAAGGCACATTGCAAAATCTGATGCAACCCATTATTAGAGAGTCCATCTCTGAGATGGCGCAGCAGTTACTAATTTAAAGGGCAGAGCCATTATGCGAAGAGCTGCTTGCCTTTTTTTCCCTTAAATACTGAAAATCATTACTGCCCCGACTCAAATGCAACAGCAGAACAGCACATTAGACCTCCCTCTACAATTCATGGGATTGCACATTTCAAAGAGTTTTTAATTTGGGTTCTAACCAGTGTTGTGTGGTTCCTATGTCCCAGGAGGAACCTCCGGCTCTGGTTCTGAAAATTTTCAATGATTTGGTTCTAATTAGGTTTTGATTTTATTTTTTCAAGTATGGGACCTAGTTCTGGTTTCCATTTTTAAACTCAAAGGGCAATGACGATTCTAGTTCTTTTTTATTTTCAACATAGGCCAATTCCCAGTTCTAGGGTAGGTTAGGTCCAAGGTAATCTTCTAGTTCGATTCCAAAATCTGAAACATTGATGGAACAATGAAACAAGGCAAACTTTTATTGCAAAAATAATCAGATTATTACATGGGCTTGATAAGGCCAAATTAAGCCAAATTAATATTTTAAACTATAATTACACTACTAGTTTATAATATACTTTTAAAATCTAAACTACACTAATAGTTCTTAACAGATCAGTACCAATTTTTTTAATCCTACTTGATCTCATGTTTTACCATGTCATTCATTTGTATGCCAACTTTGAAATGAGTCATCTTGCCACCCTTGAAATCAGCCTTCAAACTCTTTCAAGCATGCCATAACTCTCCCCTAACATCCCCCAATTCCCCTTGCAAAACCCACCCCAAATATCCCCAAGTTTGCCCCCAAAATCACCCCCTCCAAAACCCCCAATTCATACCCTTTTTGTCCACATGGAACCCCCAAATTTGTCCTAATTCAGCCTTCAATTCTATCCTAACTTTGCCAAAATTTTAAAAACAAGATAACTAAAATGCTAAGTGCTATAACAAGGAAGAAACACAAAAAAAAAATGAAAGCCAGCAAATTTATAGATTACATCATTATCCAATTCCTAGGGCATGTTGACAAACCAACACTACTGATTTTCTAAAAACCACCGACCTATCAATTACAACTGGTCTTCTAGAAGCCATTGATCAACTAGCTTTTCCATTTACAGAAAATCACTTCAAGTTATATAACAGATCTACATAGTCACTATTAGCTAAATCCTTCTAAATTCAAAATAGTCACTTTGAGTTGCAAAAGGTCACTCCAATCAATTGACATGGATCAAGAAACGGTGAGCTAATTTAGAAGATTAAATTTGAACCATAGATGCATGAGCATGAGAAAAGTTAGAAAAATGTGTATATTGTTGTTTGCTTTACTTGTTTCTTCACCCTTTTGTAATCATAGTAATTGCTTACTGATTTAATACAAGAGATTATTTATGTTTTCATGGTATCAGAGCGAGAACAAAGCTTCTAAGTGTAGTGTAGTTCTTTGATTATACCAAATAAGTATTTGCACATTATTTGTTAACATTTTGAGTGGGGAGCAGATTTTCACTATGTTCAAAGCCAACAAGCTTGAAGGGTCTAAAAATTTTGGAGTTTGGAAAGGGAAGATTAGAACAGTCCTTAAACTGGAAGGATTGTGGGATTTTGTGTGCCCTTTTGTGCAAATTTGTGTAGGACATCAAATGTTGACAAATCAACTGAATGAAGGGGAAGGAATGGAGGATGCAGAAGCACCAGAGGTAATTGTTGAAGTGGTGGCTGCAAATGCTTCGAAAGTGGTGGACCCAAAGGTCATCAATCGAAAGGACAAGGTTTTGGCCATCATCATTATGTCAATAAAGGATGAACTAATTCCTTACATTGCTAATGTGTAGGAGTTGAATACATGTTGGGATTTCTTGACCAAGCTTTTTGAGTCATAAAACTTTGCACAAACATTGTACATGGTCAACAAGTTGCACTTTTTGAGACTTCAAAAAGGTGCACTTGTGAGTGATCTTGTCAAGAGTGTCAAGGAAATTGTGATGCAATTAGCTACAAGAGGAGAGATAATTCAAGATGCTATGGTGATCCATATCATCTTGAATGTGCTACCATCAAGTTATGAAACTTTTGTCCAAACAAGCATTACACAAGATTAGCTTCCTTCCTTTGACAAGTTGACAAGTAAATTGCTACTATCCATGAAACAAGACGAAAAACCAAGACATTTGGAAAAAGTAGTGATGAAAAACTATTTTTCAAAACCAACACAGGTCGACCTCAATCACGTTTTGGCAATCAAAAAAACGTCCTGGTGGATTTGGAGGATGATCTAGTCAATTCACAAGAGGCAAGGACTCAACAAATGATAACCAAAGGATGGGAGTTGCTTTGATCATGCGATGCTTAAAGGACTTCCACAAGTGGTTGGTGGGCCACAAGTGGAATCTACAAGTAGTCATAGAAGACAAAGTTTACAAGCTTGAAAGTGCCCTAATGATTACAACAACTACCATGAGTTGTATCATTGGGCAAAGGAATGTCCATACCTTGAAAATGATAATCAAAAATTTCCACTCCCTATGGCGAATGTGATTGAGGAAGATGACAAAAAGAAGCAAGAGCCTTAGACAAGCATGCCTGAAATGTTCGAAGTTCATGTGTTGATAGTTGCAACACATCAAAAGACTAATCATCATACAAAGGAAAAGATTGTTGATGAATTTTTTGACCAAGAAAAAGGAAATGACTATGATCTCCACATTATCACAGGATTTCGAAAGGAACTAAAAGCTCCAGTGATGGTAATCAGCAAGTTTTTTCAAAGGACTAGATAAGTATGTAGATGCAAGTACAATCAAGTCTAAAGGAGGCCATATTCATGTGATTCGTGGGAAAGGAAAAATAGTTTTTTCCCACAATGGAACAATAAAACATGTTCAAGATGTTCTATATTTTTCTAACGTACACAAGAATTTGTTGTCAATAGGAAAAATTATAGACAAGGGATGTCTTATTGTGTTTAGATCACAAAATTGTTAGGTCATAACGAATTACCAACCATCCAAGATTCTTGCAATGGGAATTCTTGATGAGACTAATGGGCTTTACAAAATCAATGTTACTACACAAGTCTCTGAAATTAATTCAATACGAATTAATTTTGAAAGCGAAATGTGGCATTGTCGCCTTAGGCATGTACATTACCAAGGATTACACACTTTATCTAGAAAAGGTAGAGCTATGGGATTGCCATCAATACGTGTGATCAAACACATTTGTAGCAATTACATGTTAAAGAAACAACACTTGGAACCAATTTTGAAGCACAACAATACAAAAGAAAAGGAGGTGAATGAACTTATTCATTCAAACTTATGTGGTCCACTACCACATGCTTCATTATTTGGATCTAGGTATTCCTTAACTTTTATTGATGATTTTAGCCAAAAAATTTGGACTTACTTTCTCAAAGTAAAAAATGAAGCCTTTGAAAAATTTAAGGCTTTCAAGGATGATTGAAAACCATGGAAGGAAAAAGATCATAATGTTAAGGACCGATAAAGGAAGAGAGTTTTTATCAAAGGAATCCATTGCCTTTCATGAACAAAGTGGCATACAAAGACAACTCACTACTTCTTATACCCCACATCAAAACGGTGTTGCAAAGAGGAAGAATAGAACCATCTTGGAGAGAGCAAAAACATGGCAATAGAAAGTAATTTTCCACAATACCTTTGGATTGAAATAATGAACACCGCTACATACCTCACCAATAGGAGTCCATCTAGTTCCAATGGAAGGTTTTCACCAAAGCATATCCATAGTGGCAATCCTCCAATGTCAAGCCATTTATGAGTCTTTGGATGTCTAGTTTACATCCATATCCCACAAGTCAAGAGGGATAAGTTGCAAACAAAATCAACACAATGTATGTTTGCGGGTTATGATGAACATTTTAAAGGTTTTAAATGCTACAACCCAAAAACCAAGAAAATCATGGTTTAAGAGGATGTCATGTTTGATGACAATGTCATGGGTTTCCAAGCTACTTTTCCTACAAAAGAGATGGTGGCAAAACCTATATTTAATACCATACCATTGTCATTATCAGAAGAGCCATGAATAAATGCAAAATGGCCAAGAAAAGGAGCAAAGGATACACAACTAGGTGAAGATGTTTTTCAGGATGAAGATCATGGTCTATAACATGATGAAGACCTTGTTGATGGGTAGATGCAAACTATGGTGGTTCAATATCAGTAGAAATCACACTTTCTACAAGTCCATACAAGATTCTTTAAAATAATTCAAATGAACATGGTTATTATTTTTTTAAATGCTACTATCCTAATATTTGAATAATACATGTTCAATCACCTACAAACCTTCCCAAATATATGTGAAAACTTGTATTTAATCTAATTGATATCATCTTTTAATTTGAAGTCTTAAAAGGAAAACCCACAACGTTCAAAGGAATAATGCCCCATCTAAAACTTTCAAAAACATATTTTTTGGGACAAAGAAATTTAAAAACAAACAAAAATTACAATTCAAATGGACCTATGAAAATATGGTCAAATTTTAACAATTCAAAAGTCCCTAATTATTAAACAATTAAAGTTTTCAAAAAAATATTCTTCATATGAGTTTATCATCATGTATTACATTACATATTAAGTCCCAATAACAAATTTGGAATGTGAATCAATATAAAATTTCCATTTTGTGGTGTTCTAATCAAACGATTAGTCCATATTTTTTGACTTCAAAAGTCCATTACTACTAATAAATGAAATTTTTATCAATAAATAACCACACAATTATCTTCATGATGAAATTATTAGTCTAGATCCAGATCCCAATTAGTAAATCTAAGGATACATTAATCACCATACGCATTTGAATAAAGGGTACCCAGGGAAAAAACATCATTTCTTTATAAAAATGAACTTCCGTAACTTACATCTACCCTAATCCAAAAGTCATTAACCAAGATGATAATGTGGAGGATAACCAAGACTAAACTTTAAAGCCGAAGAACATTGTGCCAAAAGAAGTTCCTTTGCCACTGTAAAGATTTCCATCATAGAGGTTGCAAAATGCACCCATGCATTTCAAGGACTATGTCTACACTACAGAAATAGAAATGTTGGAACCAACAAACCTAGTAGCAACAATGCAACATCCTAGATGGTATGCTACAATGAAACAAGAATATGATTCCATTATCCAAAATGGAGTAGGGGAGTTGGTTGAATCACCAAAATGGGTGCAACCAATCACTAAAAAATTGGTTTTCAAAGTGAAAAAAATTACAAATGGAAAAATTGAGAAACTCAAAGCACGACTTGTTGTTAGAGGTTTCGAGCAATAGAGGAGAATTGGCTTTGATGAAATATTTGCATTGACCATGAAATGGGCTACAATCAAAATGGTGATTTCATTAGTTGTGCAACATGTTGGAAGATCAAGCATTTAAACATTAAAACTACATTTTTAAATGCTGCTCTAGAAGAAGATGTGTTCATGTTGCAACTTCATGGATTTGTCAAAGAAGGAAGTGAACACTTGGTCTACAAATTAAATCATGTTTTGTATGGTCTAAAGCAGGCTTTGTGTGCTATGTACAACAAAATCAATTCATTCCTAAAGGAGTAGGGAATGACTCGTAATGAGTCGGACCATAACCTTTACATTCTCATCAAGAATGGAAGGTGTGTGATCATCATACTATATGTGGATGATCTAATGCTCACAGTGATCATACCTCAAAACTACTATTCTTGGAAGAACTTGAAAAACGGTTTGAAATGTTTAAACTTGGAATAATGAAACTATACATTGGCATGGAGTTTAATTATTTCCCATTTGGGATTTTTTGTTTCAAAAGAACTATGCTCAACTTATCCTTGAAAGATTTGGAACGGATAATTGTAATCCAATGTCAACTTCGATCCAAGATGGATTACAACTATGAGTAGACATGGGAGAGGAGTTTGTGGATCAACATGATTACCAAATACTAGTGGGTAGCTTGATATTTTTTACTCATACTCATCCATATTTTTTTTTTGTTGTGAACTATGTAAATAGATATATGTTTGCTCCTCAAAAAACACATATGGATGCATTAAAGTGGATTTTGCGTTACATACAAGGGACAAGTGAATATGGTATGACCTTAAAGCCTAGCCAAAATGGACTACAACTAGCTGACTTTGTGGATGTGGATTGGGGTCGTGACTTGGACAAGTGGAAATCAACTACCGAAATGATTTTCAAGTTAAATGACAACATGATAAATTAGAGTAGTAAGCTTCAACCAACAATAGCATTGTCCACCACAGAAACGGAATACCGATTGTTTGTTGATGGGGCCAAAGAAATTATATGGTTAAAAGGGTTATTAAGATAATTAGAATGTCTACAAGATGGACCAACCATTATGTTTTGTGACAAGCAAGCAAACATTAAACTAATGTAGAATGTCAGTTTTCATGCAAGAACAAAACATATAGAAATTCAACATCAATATATTTGAGAAAAGGTAGATGTAGGATATGTAAAAGTTCATTACATTTCAATGTAGAATCAATAAGTAGACATTTTGACAAAACCTCCTAGTCAAATTAAATTCCAAACAATGAGGGAAATAGTGGGTGTACATTTCTAGGGGAGAAATAGGTAAGTGTATTTGTGGGATAAAAATTTGTACAATTTTTTGGAGACAAATCATCAAATTGCAATGCAAAGTGCAGACACATACCTTACAAAAGGAGCAATGTCCACAATGATGAACATCAAAATTAAATATTTATAATTCATGTATAGATTTGGTAGGAACAAAATATGTAGAAGATTTTTAGATAAATTTTAAAAGGATCAAATGTGAGGGAACATGTTGACAAACTAACACTTTTGATCTTCTAAAAACCACTGACCTATCAATTACAACTAGTCTTCTAGAAGCCATTAATCAACTGGTTTCTTTAGTTACAAGTAGTGAGTTCAAGTTAGATAGAAGATCTAGGTAATCACTATTAGTTAATCCTTCTAAATTCAAAAGAATCACTTTGAATTGCAAAAGGTCACTCTAATTAATTGACATGGATCAAAAAATGATGGGTTGATTTAGAGGATTAAATTTGACTTTGTAGATGTATGAACATGAAAATAGTTAGAAATATATATATATATATATATATATATAGTTGTTTGCTTTAATTGCTTCTTCACCCTTTTGTAATCATAGTAATTTTTTATTGATTTAATATAGGAGTTTATTTATGCTTTTAGGGCATGGCCACTCCAACTTCACTCCAAGACTTATGACAATTAGAAACAACAAATTGAATACATCAACTTCAACTTTGACAAACATGGGCATCAAACTTGAAAAAATAAAATCTACCAAAAGCCTATTGTTGTTATCCTCCAAATCCAAAAGCTCAAGTGATGCAATTACATCCTTATTCTCCTTCATTATATTTTTTTCCATTTTCATGAATTTTTCCATGGATGGAAAACCACCAACACAAGCATCATCAATCCAATTTTTATAGGTGTTTATAAGCATCTCAAGATTGTCCATGCCCAACCAAGAGTGTTTTAGGTTTATGCAAATATCTATGATAGTAAAACTCTTTTAGCCTTAATTTGAAAGCCAACAATCCCCAAAACTTGTAGAGCTACAAACATGGCATAAGAAAAATGTACCTCATGGTCGAAAAATGTACTATGCTATTGAATCTTTGCAATGTTCTTCAATGACTTTCTTGATCCTAAAATGAGTCAATTGTTCTTTCACCATTGACAATGCCATGTCCCCATCAATTTCCATAAGATTATACAAACTTGTAGATTGGGAACTTTGGGATGTAAAATTAAAAGTTCTTTCATTTGGATGGGTTGAATTAAAAAACTTGTATGCACAACCAAGGAGTGGGAATTATACATGTTGATGATATTTGTCTAAAATTTGAAGAGCCTTCTCCTTACCAACATATTGAATCACCAACCCTAAGCCCTTATAATGGGGGTTTAACAACATGGTGAAATACTATAAGCCTTGTGGGGTTGAAAAAAAAAAACATAAATGCAAGGAAAGGAACAAGAACTTGTTCCATTTGTTTTGGAACATGTTTTTATAGGATTTGAAGTTCACCATCAAAGTCATGGGTCTCCTTGGAATTAGGTGTCAAACAATCCACCCACCTTTGACATATGAATGATATGGTCACAACAAGGGCATCATAAAGTAGCAAATAGTTTAAACTTTGGTTCAACACACATTGTTAGACCACATGATCCAATATCCACAACAATTTGAATTATAGCCCAAACTTGTGAACTTGGCACACAAATTTGAAATGCCAATGATTGTTGCCTTCCATAGCAAAAAATAATGGTAAACTTGGATTCCAAAGTCTCTTAAAACAAAATGACTTGCTTGAAGCAAATTGAATCATCATCAAGGTCTTGAGCTTCCATGGGGGCATGCCAATACCCAAACATGCCTTATGCCACTCTTGTTGCCCCTTTCCAATTTTTTTGGTTCATGTGATTGTTTTCTACAAAAATGAATTTTGCTTCCTTGATGATAATAGAGGTTAGGCCAACATAAACTTTATAAGCATTTATGGCATGTTGGCAAAAGGTGTTGCCATCCCCAACATTTCCATGGAACAACAAAAGTCAAAACAATGGTCATGGTTGAAATATTACTCCCTTCATCTTTGACATAAGTAGTAACACAAGCATTGAGCCCATGTTTTGCAAGCATTTCATTGACTTGCAAGGCCATGGCACTTCCAAAATTCTTTGTTATTTCAAAAAAACCAATGGTTACATGACAAGGCTCCCACTTGTCATTCAAAAAATGCACATGAAAACAAATATATTCATTCTTGTTGCACAAGGGGACTAAGTTGCCCCATGGAACAACTTCCCCTAGAGAACAACTTCCCTTTAAAAGCATTTCCTTGAAGGAGAAGGGGATTAAGTTGATATGGAAAACAATTTCCCAAGAAAACAACTTCCCAAATGTTTGAAAAAAAAAAACCTTTATAGTAAGGACATTCATTCCATTTTGGCTCATACCAATCAACATTAGGATCATTTTTTTTATTAACAAATTTTGCCACTTGACAACAAAAACAAAATAGGCAAAATCTTACAAAGATTTTTATGGTTACAATACCATATTTCAAGGAAAAAAACTAAATCTGCCATATGTAGACAATTAACTTCTAGCATGCCTCCAAAACATAATTAACAAGAATTGTAAATTTTTCAAGCACCCTCTTTGACCAATAGCCAAATTTGATGGAATCTTCTTGTGGATGATCACTAAAACACCAACCTCACAAAATAGAAGGGGGAAAAACTTGTGATCGACATACCCCAAGAACTGACAACCCCTAAAATAATAATAACAAATAAATAATTACCAATGTTGGGTGGGTATCAAAAATTCTCTTGGGTGTCACTCGGGCATCATCCAAATATCCCAATCTAAACCCCTTTGAGCATCAGCCCAATCAATACCCTTTTTTATTCCCTAATCACCGGTTTTCATTTGGGTGAAAACCGACAATGTTGAAATTTGATCATAACATGAATAGTTTCAATGTTAAAAAACTAGGGCCCAATTTTTTTTTTGCCTAAGTTTGGTTCTTAAGGTCAAGCCTGGGTCTAGATATTAAGTGTCTAATGTTTAGTGTCTAGGTAGAGAATCCAAAGCTGGGAACCATAATAGGTATAAGAGTTTAAGGTTTAAGGTTCCTGGTGGCATTGCATTGCAATTTGCAATGACTACCCTAAGATAAAAAAGAGCACCCATTTTGAGCACTCCTAATTTGTGTGTTTAGTTTGCATTGTTTGTGATTTTGCAAGAGTTTTTCTTTTCTTTTCTTATTTTCTTGGTTTCACACCTAGGATTTAGTTTTTTTTCCTTCTTGTAGCTTCATCGTTTACTACTACTTTGACACTTGCTTGCTACTTATCGCTTGCTGATGCTTTGTCATTTGCTTGTTATTTTTCACTTGTTGTTTTGCCACTTATGCTTTGTTGTTTGTTGCTTCGCCACTTATCCCTTACCACTTGCTACTACTTCATTGCTTACTTGATGCTTCATACTTGCTACTTCTTGCTTGGTGCACCACCACTTTTTTTTTTGTTTTGTCATTTGCTACTTCGTGTTTGTTGCTTGTTGCCCCATCACTTATTGGTTGTTGCTTCAACGCTTGCTACTTTGCCATTTCACCACTTACTACTTGTTGCTTTGCTATTGGCTACTTTGATGCTTGTTGCATGCTACTTTGATGCTTGTTGCATGCTACTTTGCCACTTGTTATTTGTTATTACCAGCTATTGTTTTAGCGATTATTGCTACTGCATCATCTCTGTTTTTTAAGGTACCAACTACCCACCCCCCTGCCCCTTGTTGTTGTTTCACTGCTTGTTTTGTTACTTGAAATGTAATTGATTTTTCCACCCATGATTTGGGTGTGCAGGTGGTGAAACATGGAAAATTCAAACCACCCAACTCCATTTTTTTGGTGAGGTTTTTGGGTTAGAGCAAAATAAAGTATACCAAAAAAATAAACATCTCCACTTTAACCTTATGCTTCTCATGCAACTACCATAAAGTAGCATCAATTTAGGTGAAAATATATGTCAAGTAACATTAGTTAGTTTTTAAATTTATAAAAATCTAATTCTTGAAAAATTAAAAGCAAATGAATTTTAAAAGTAGATTAAAAAGTACATTCGAAATCAACTAAAAAATATGTGTTCAAACCTACTTTTTGGTTCGAAAAATTAATGAAATTGATATGTAATAAGTTAGGAAATGTAGATCAACATATGTTTTAGCAAGTCAGCAAAAAATAATCTATTTCCTTTTTGTAACAACCCACTTTCAACACCTACTTGAAACCAAAAGCCCTTAGTGAAAAGTAAATGTTAAAAGTTATTTGTATTTTGAAAAACATACTTAAAACCTACTTTTATGGTTTGAAATATGAAAATCAATGCACATCGGGGTAAACATATATCATATTTAGTCATTGAAACGAAAACATTTAATGTTCTACAATTTTATAATGGGTTTTGTTACTATCTTTAATCTATTTATTCCAATTTTGACAAGGTAATCATGTTGTTCATTTTATCTTGCTTACACCTTTTTCTTTTTTCTTTTTTTCCAAAAAAAAATTTTCTTGTTTTTTTAGGTTTACTTATGTTCAATTAGATGTTAAAAATCTTGTGTGTTTGTGTTGCAAGAACTTTGCATATTATACAATGTTGGTATAATTGACAATTTTTTAAAAGAAAATATGATAACCAAAATTGAACATCTTTTTTCCAAAAAATTCTCTTTTTACATGATGTTGGAAAAAAAAAAGTCAAATTTTGTATTAAATTTTAAAACCTTAAACCCTAAACCTCTTGTTTATAAATGTTTTTTTTATGCTTTAATTTTTTTTAAAAATGCTTGCTCACCTTTCTAACTTGTGATATCGTTTCAATTTATTTCCGTTTATTTGGTAGAATCTAGAAGTTTTTTTCTCAATTTTACTTACATTATCTTGTGAAACTACCAATTATGGATTAGTCATTTGATAATGAAAGTAAAATCAATGTAAATGAAACATGTGGATTCTTCATAAATGATGATATAATGGAAGAAACATGTGATGAGAACCCAACTGTGCTAAAAAAAAAAAAATAGAAATCTAGAAAATGAAAATGAATAATTATGCAAAATGACATTAAAAAATTGCATGTGCAAAGGAAAGTTTAGAAACCCCATGGAAGAACTTCATTATTGTGTTAATGATAATACAAATGTTGATCTTGAGAATCCACAAATTATACATTATATACTTTGTTTTGATAGTCTAGTAAATGCCACAAATCCAAGAACACAATCTAGAAAAGGATTAATTTCATATTATAAAACCAATGGAATAACATTTTTTTAAAAACATGTTGATGCAAATCATGGTCAAATTGCCAAGATATTTGAAGAGGAAAAACAATTAGTAAAGAAGAAGGCAAATTTGTCTAGAAATTTTATCTCCAAATTTTTTGTTGCAAAAGATTCTTTCAAAAAATATGATGTGTAGTAGAAACAATTTTTAGAAAATCTTGGTCTTTTGATTATGAAAAATAACTTGCCGACTCAATTTGTGGAGAGTGTTTGGTTGAAACATCTAGTTTTACATGTGTTTAAAAATTAATTTTCCTTCTAGAAGGTAATTCTCATAGGGTATATTACTAAGCTTAGTCGAGAAAACAAAACAACTTTATGTTCTTCTTGCATTGGCAAAATGTTATTCTACAATTGCAAGCTTTGATCTTCAAATGTCCAAAGAGGCATATGATGTGTTTGCATTGGTTATTAATTTTTTAGGAAGTGATTGGTAGCCTAAACATCTTACCATTCACCTATTTGAAGCGACAAGTACTATAAGACAAGCATTAGCTTGAAATTTGATAAAATTGTTAGACAAATATGCTTTAAGAAAAAAAAAATCATTGCTTATGTCAAAGATGAAGGGTCAAACTTCAATGCAATGATTAATGCATTGAAATCTATTGTTAGTTGTGAATGTTTTAGTTTGGAGGAATGTTTTCAAGGGAGTTGTTTTGGTCATGTTTTTGTCAAGGCATGCCAATATGGTTCAACAAATGAAAAAGTATGCAAAAATCTCAAATATGTATCTATTAAATTTACACATGCAGATCTACATAAATGCATTAGTTAGCCAAAAAAATCTAAGAAGGGTAAGTAAGAATGGGAGAAAGCTTGTGCTGAAGTTCATTTAAGCCTAAGAAAACTAAACACGCCAATGAAAACAAGGTATTGTTTATTGCTTATCCTAGATAATTTTTTCAATTCATCTTGCCTATTTGATATTTCAAAATCTAATTTGATAATAATATTATTATTATTGCTTTGCAAGTTTGCTAGTAAAATAATAATGTTTCAAGAGGCATCGTAGTTTCAAGCTGCTATTGTGCTCTATTACAACAAATAGACTATTATGATGAATGCCACCTCTTTTAACATGGCAAATTTATCAAATTATTGTGGACTATCTTTCCCCCATTGTCATTGCATGTGTTCTAAACCAGTCCAGTGGACATTGGCTCCTTATTGATGCTTTAAATTATGTAATTTCCTTGAGTTTGAAATTGAAAGAAGATAGTGCACCTTTGGTTTCTTTTGATAGTTTAATATAAGATAAACTTGGTCTTATTGAAGAGTGAGCTTTTTTAGCATGTAACATTAGAAAGGAAGTTTGTGTTGTACTAGATTCCTTCCTTTCATTCCTAAGAACATATGAAGAGAAAAACACACACAACATGGTTTCTTTAATTTTAGATCCTAGGTTTAAAAACTTTGTATAGTGTCCTCATTTGTTGGAAGAAACCAAGGATTTGTTGTGCAAAAATATAACAAGATGTATCTATATCCTATGTTGATAAAATGCTATGAACCCTTGCATCCTTTTGTGAGAAGTTTTGCTAATGAAGGTATTTTTTATCAAGACTGCAATTTGGACATCTTCAAGCAAACTACAAATATAATTGAACTAGCAAAAGAACTTGTGAAGGAGTTGTTACTTTTCAAACATTACTAACTAGATGTTGAAGAGATCAAATGTCCACTTCTTTGGTGAGAGAAAGATGAAACAATGTTTCCTACCATTGGTTTCTTTGCCCGGCAAATTTTAGGGATTATTGGTTCATAGATTGAAAGAATATTTTCTTTAGCTGGAATTCTTACTAACCTTTGAAGATGTAGGTTGCAAACTCAAAATTTAGAAAAGTTATTTTTTGTGAGTAAAAATTGGTCCAACGACCCTAGAGTAAGATGCAAATCTCCATCTAGTTTAATAGAATTTATTAAGGTCAATGGACATTTAGAGTTAGAGCAATTTGAAGGTGAATTTGAGAGAGATGAAGTTCCTGAGCTTTAAATGTGTAAAATGATAGTTGCTGCCACCTTATTAATGTTATTAAAAAAAATAAAAATTAGAAGATTAAATTTTAAAAATCATAACCCATTTGTGAAAACCAGCCAAGGATAATTACTATTATCAAATTTGTGAGAACTGGCCTTGTGAAAACCAGTTTAAATTATTTTTTAAGAAAGTTGATACCCTGGCCTGGCATAAGAATACACACACACATATATACAGAACCAGATTTTTAATATAAAGAACTTTGGTCATAACCAGGCCTGACGATTCTTTAAAAAAACCAATACTCACCGAACACTGGTAATTACCTTACTACTTGGCAGCTTCAACACTAATTATATTATTTTCAGAAATGTTAAAATTCTTGGAAATTTTTTAAATAATAAAAAATTGTGAAGGGAATGAATTCTCAAAAATATTTTATTTGTCAAATCGAAAATTTCAAAATTAATTAATTATTCAACCAACATGTGTCAAAGCTGCCAAAGTTCTACAATAGCTAAACTAAATTAAGGTTTCCCACCCTTCTCTTGGTCAGATCTGCTTCATGTGACTAGTGAGGGTTTAGAACCTAGATTGCTCTTTTGGACCTCTAGTTTGTGCATTTGAACTTATGGTGTTGTTGGACATGGGTTCACTCTTTTTAGCCTCCCTGTCCCCTTCAGGATGGGTGTTTCTTCTTTTTTTTATTTTGGCAGGGTTTCATCCAAAAAAAATTAGACTGAAGTGAACTAAACCCTAAAACTACTGCTTACAACACAAAGGACCAAAAGGTTTAGTTTTTTTGAAAAAATAAATAAATCTAAACACTAGGAAAAGAATGCGGCATTTCAGCCTTACCTTCCTTGAAGTGCACTAAACGTAAGAAGCTCGCGACGGCGGTTTCGGGTTGTTGGAAGGGCTTTGCCATCGCCGGAGGAAAATCAAAAAATGTCTGCTTCACTGCCGCAACAAAGGCGGAGGAGGACGATGACGACACCGAGGAGAACAAGATTGCGGCCTCTCAGCAGCAACTGCACGACGAGGGAAGGGGATGGGCGATTCCCCCTAGAGGTGATGGGGAAGAGGAGGAAGACCGGCAGACGGGAGACGGTGCCAGACGGATGTGGCGGTGCAGGAAGTATGAGCGAGCGTACACGGAAGAAGGAGAAGCGAGAGCGGAGTACAGGAATGGGACACAGATATGAACATCAGGATTGGATCTGGGCAACGAGAATTGCGTATATTTTCGACGGCTTCTCTTAGGGTTTTTCACGATCTTATTATTTTAAAAGTTCCAAGAGAGTTCTTCATTTTCTTTCTATCCCTTTTTTTGGTTTTCAGCAGGCATATGTTTATGTTAGACGTCTGCCGCTAAAATCTTTACGGGATGGAGCGGAGATTAAGCTTCTGCCCTCGATCTTCAACACTTGCTTGCCTTGCCTTCAGAAATGAGTTGAAATAGGTTTCAGTGTAGTCCGTCGCTGGTACAAGGGTATCGTCATGGGGTGTACATAGCCATATATATTCAGCTCCTTGTGTTTTAAGGGTGTTTGAAAATAGCACACCAGTAGTGGTTTTTGAGAATTTTGTTTAGAAAAAAAATTCCAGCTTACTGGTGGTCTTTTTTCCACCAATTGCACCAATTTTGAGAGTTTGGGAATTTTAGTGTTTTGACCATCTGCTGGTGTTGAAAGCCTAGAAACTTACAATGGTATTATTAAACTCCCTCTTGAAAGCTCTCTCAAGCTACAAAATGGTTTTATTAAAGGACTTGCAAATTGTGAATGTCAAGTCATTTTTTTCATAGCTTTGTCATTGCTGTGTTTCCTTTGTTTCTTACATCTTGACCAAGTCTTATATACATATAAGTGGATCCACAATTTGCCATAGATTTCAAGCTCCTTGGTCTTTTTGTCAAAATGCTATTTGCCTTTGATGCATGGGTGGTGGTGGGGCTTGCTTGCTAAGCTGGAAGCACTAGAAGGAGCAGTAGCCTAGATTCTAGATCTTTACTGCGACAGTGAAAATTACAATTGTCAAAATGCAAAAAGACAATTTGAATCCTCTGTATAAAAATTCATGTACATGCTCTATGTATGGGCACCAAGGTTACAACCACTCAGGTTCTTCTGGTGTGAGTTCTGGTTGTGCTTTTTTTAATTGCCAGCATGGAGACTTCTCAATTCTTGTGAGAGTTGCAAGCACACTTAGTTCTTGTGGTGCTGATTCTCATTTTGGCTTTCTTAATTGTCAGCATGGAAACTTTTAGATTCTCATGAGTTACAATCACACTTGGTTCTTTTGGTTCTGGTTCTGGTTGTGACTTTCTCTATTGTGAGAGGAGATTTCTCAATTCTCATGCCTTATTCTTTATGGTTTTGCTGCAAAAAACTGGTTTACAATGTGCAACAATGTTCACAATCATGCTCCGTTCCTGTAGCTTTAGTTTTTGGTTTCACTAGAACTGACACAGTTTTTTATTGTGGAATTTTGAATATACAGGTTTGCAAAAGAGTTGGAATGCAAGTAGATTTTCAGATAGCTGAAGAGAAAAATCCAGAAGAACAATGTTTTGAACAGAGGTTGGAACTGAAATCTTATGGCATTTTGTTGCTGTGCCTACAAAGGGTTTGGGTTCGTGACATTTGATTTGTGATCTTGGCATAAGCAAACAGTATCCCCATTAACAATGACACTTAGATGGTTCATTCACAATAGAAAGATATCTAAAATTGCTTCACATAATAATAAAACACCTATGGGAAGGCTTTAGATCCTGTCAAATGCAGTAATTTGTCCATATGGAAGCTGCATGTTTTGGCTGTAGTCTATCTTTCCATCTACTGCTAATGTGTAGCTTGTTCTTTAGCATCTTCTGCTTCCTCACATCAAGATGAAAGTACTTCTTCTAGAATCTTTCAGCTTGCAAGTTTCTGAGTCACCTAACAATCCACCTCCCTTCAGATTCTAGGAGAAGAACATTCTGAATATTCTTAAGCTGTGTCAGTTGCAACACCGACAGCAGCAACAGCTGATACCATGGTGTTGAGGCCACACTCACCATGGCCACGGCAAATCTTGTAGTAGCCATGGTCTCCCCACATTGGGCCCCATGAATTCTTGATTATCCAGTAGGGCTTGTGAGAGAGACGAACAGGGGCAAAACCGTGCTTCCCATATCCAACTAGGAGAACACCATGGTCCAGATTATGCTTGTTGCAAACAATAGGGCATGAGACTCCAGCAATATAAGTTTGCATATATGCCGCATTTATGCCCACTGCAACCCACCAATTAGAGCAGTGCAGGATTGTTACTGAGGAGTCACAGCATGAAAATATACAGGACAATCAGCAATACACTAGCCACCCAAAAAATTCTACACAATGCCCTAACCTATCAGTAAGACCAGACTTTGGCGATGCTCAACTAGATAAACAAAGGAGCATTGGTTGGAAAAAGAGCCCAGCAGCTAGCAGTACAGCTTGAGCTGCAAACAATCCCCAATATTCTCTTCAGATCCTCCACTTTAGGCAGAGGAGAGGAGGAGAGAATCCATACAAAATCTTTCAAAGCAAAAAACCTTTTAGCTTAAATATGATGGAAAGGGAAAAGGAGATTTGTGCACTAACCAGCAAGTGGACCTTGATGAACCAAATAAGCAGCCATTTGATCTTCATCAATAGGAATGTTGGTGAAGTTGGTGACCTTGGCTGCAATCTTGTTGGAATCATATCTGCATTTGCCATTTGAGCCCTTGTATGGGTAATCAGATTCTGACTCCAAGCCTCCAGCTTCCATTACATAGTTGTATGCATTTGTCATCAAGCCTCCACCGCAACCAGCATCACATGCATCCTTCTCCTCAGGGTCACACTGCACAAAAGGCAACGCTTTCAACAAACACCCCAACAGACTTCTTTGCACAATAGGAAAGAGTCAGGTACCTAGGAAAATTCTTGTAGGCAGATGCTCAAATACAGAATCTTGCCTAGATATAAAAGCCATCATAGAATATGGTGGACAATGCAATCGTTAGCAAGTTCAACACTAATAATCAATTTGATACTCAGTTGTTCAAAGACAACTAGCTTCTAAGTTCTGTGCATTTATTCTTCAGTAACCCTCTGGGATTCCTGGAATACTAAAACTACAGATGTTACACTCGAAATTAACATCATGACCATTTGTTAGAAGGACAGACCTGATGATCACAGTCCACTAATTGTTGCTCGCTGAGGCTCACAAGTTTGCCTGTGGCCAAAAAGTGTGCTCCCTCCACTGCACCAGTTGTACTGAAAGCCCAGCATGATCCACATGCTCCCTGCACCAGGAACCATCAACATCATCAACATAGTCATCTTAAGTTTTGTGTAATCTTCGAGGTCCCCAAAAAATGAGATATTTCTTGATTTCTTTCTCTCCTGCCATCGTGGATCCTTCCATTCTTGTGCCAAGAAGGTGAAAAAAATTTACACTTTCCAGGAGACAAATAAGGACAACAAGGCGATTTAGCCAAGCTCAAAATCCTTCAACAGTAGCTCAAAAGGCAAAACGTATGAGGGATAATCTTAACACAAACTATCAGGGAGAGTGGGGTCAAAGGCTGACCTGATTCTTCACCGGCGTGACAGCACCGAGGTTTCTCCAATCAAACTCCTCCGGCAAGTCCCCCGTGGGAAGATCGGGGCCTGAGGGCGCGTTCTTAATGGCTTCCGGGACCTTGAGTCCGAGAAACTGCGCTGCAAACTCTTCTTCCGTAAGGTCAGAGAACTCTGTGACGCCGTGCACAGCCGTAGGGTCCAAGGCCTGATGCTCGACGGCCTTCATCAAATTATGTCTGAAGGCCTTAAAGCGGTGCTGGCGCTCCTCGTCGGTGGCATACACCTTGCCATATTCACGAACGAAACCTCTGAACTTGGCCTCAGCCCCCTTCAAAGCCGCTTCTGCGATCATAAAATCAGTACCGGCCCTTCTATTATCCCTGTCCGTCACTTGCGCAATTCCCTCCTCACCTGAAAACGCAGCAAAAGCACGACTTGCAACCAAAAGAACGCACGAAAAAAGCAGCAACGCTTGCACAAGAGAAGCCATTCTGACCTCTTGTTTTCAAAGGAAGAGAAAACAACTAAAACAGAAGAAGAATCACGAGAGAGAAACACAGAACAGACACAATCACAAGAGAGCGAGAATCGGAGGGTTGGAAATACACACCACAGTTCCTCCACACGGAACAGCTTTTGGCAAAACGAGAGAGACGATGCCTATTCCCGTGCACTGTTCCTATTCCCGAGCAACCGACCATTCCCCGGCCCGGCCACAGCACCCATCAGCGCACGACGAAGGCTGGATGGTAAGTGGTCAGGAATCTGTTGGGTTCCAGTTCACTAGCTAACCATGGTGGTTAGCTCAGTTGCTCATTTTTATTTGATTAGCTACTTAGTAGCAAGTCACAAGCAGGTTGTTCGTAGATAGGTAATAAAAAGTAGCCCTTACCTGGGTAAAAACCAATGTTTCCTGGTTCTTTGAATTTTGAAAGAAGGGTGCTGATTCCAGTTCTTTAAATATTTCAGAATCAGAGAACTGTCATTTCCAGATCTTGGAAAAAAAGGAAAAAAACCAGAATCAAAGAACCGATGTCAGTTCTGTTATTTCCAAAACCTTAAACAACGACAACTTTGACTCTTTCATTTTGTTTGGGAATCGTGATTATGTACCAAAATCAGTTTGAGAACAGGCAAATAAGTTGATATATTCGTATACCACAGATGATCATTAATGGGCCACTCTCATTCTAGGAACCACCCAACACCAGTGTTTTTTTTAATTGACGAAAATTCGACCTGAAAAATGTGATTTCGACCAATACAAAAGGACTTTCATGGGAAAAATGGTCCACATTCGCCAAATTTCAAAAAGAAATAAACTCAAATCACTAGATTTCTATGTAAGTTCCAGTAGCTAGTCAAGAATATAGAAGGATCCTGGTTTTTTTCTACTTTCAAATCTGGCATGTAGCCAGAATTGGCTAAATTAGTTTCTGGAAGGTCACAACCTTGGCTACATCACAAAATCCTTAAAAAAAACCCCGCCCAACACTGATAAAAACCATCTACTTGCCTAGTAAAAACATATATTCCTACTTACATGAACTAAGTTTTGCACAATGGGTTACCAAGGTGAAACCGGATATTAACTCGATTAAGGTTCATCCAGAACAGACGGAGTTGTAATGGGCATCCAGTGGATGGTGCTCAAGTGTCCCACTTTCATCAATAAGTAATATCGGTTTTCTTTTAAGGAAAAACTCTTTAGGCTGCCCAAAAAAGTCATTAAAAGATTGTTGACATAGGAACAACAAAAGAGTGCCAAGTGGTCGGTGGACGTTATCCATCAGTTCATTGCCATTGGCGTGTAGTGACAAAGATATTATGCTACAAGTGTGAAGTTACTACACAATTTACTTAAGCTAGTGTTTAGCCAATAGCAGGAAGATATTTTGCTATACAAGTGTGAAGTTTGTGTGCCAATGAATCTTGTGATGAATTGTGTGAATTTCGGAGCTAATTTTTACTTTAGTGTTTTGCCTATCCGAAGAAGATATTTTTTGACAATCGCTAAGTAATGGCCGACTTTACTCAGGTCTCAAATAGAGACAAACAAATGCGAACAACAATGTGTGGCTTACTTGTCATTAGATGTATGGGTATACTTTTCCTTGTCTCGGACGGATGGATGGAAAGTCATCAGAGGCCATCCTCTCTTTTGGGGTATTGAACTCCCTGGGTCCCCAAGAAATTGCAACCATCAAAGAGACCCCCAAATTATTTATCTGTGAAAAATTGGAGTAAGAAGCACCCAGACCGCACACTTATTACCTAGTCTATAATTTTAGTTCTAGGTTTTTTATTTAATAGCCTTTAGAGGTGGGGGTTGCAACTTGCACCACCACTGAAATTATTGCAACTTGGGCATTGTAAAAAGAATCTGCTGCACTTTGTAGGGTGGGAGATTCAACTTGCATTTTTGCTTTTTGTTTATTTTATTTTATTTTATTTTTTATTTTAAGGGATGTGCAAAATCCGGATGAAGAAAGCACAATCAATTTATTGGCTTGCCCACAAGGGAGAGATTATGGGACAATAATGTATTTTCCATTCGGTTCCACATTTGTTACTGTGAACTTTGTGTTCACAATTGGGGAATTTCATGGAACTTTTCTTTATTTGAAGTGTTGCTGGTTCAAAACAGTATTGGGGCAGGCATTTGATTTTTTTAATGACAGGTTGTAGAAAAAATAATTGAAAGAATCCCCTGTGGATCTAAGTTCTAGAAACCCAGTGCTGGGCGGTTATGAGGCGAGGGCAGAGGTGTGGGTATGTGATTAATTGGGTACACATCCCAGCTCTTTAACAAAATCCTGGACAAGTATACAGTACATAACATAGGTTCTTTTATCAAGAAATTTAACACACCCCTTTTGAAAAACAGGTGCCAGGTCATTAACAACCTTGCAAGACCCACTTCTTTCCATTTTGCAGGCAAAGCACATTTACAGAGTTTGTATACCTATTACACATTTACTAGCAACACACAACCTCAAAGATGATGGTCATGGTGGCACTTCAAACTAAAAAAAAAAATTGATGAAAATTTGTCCACACAAATATTACTTTAAAAGCCAAAAGCTAACCCAAATGATGAATCAAAATGAAGGCCTTGTTTCATTTTTCATTTGGCCTTTGACATAAATCCTTAAAAATTATTTCCAAACCACATATTGGAAACATTTAAAACACAAAGACACGCATCAAACAAACAAAACATATGACACAAATACATAATACATGTGACACACAAACTATAAATGATACACAAACATAAAACACTCGCAACCAAACTTCCAAAACACATAAGCACAACGAACTTTCAAAATGTTATGGATTTTCAAAAGAACAACATAAAATCAAATATATAAAAAACACTTGACACCAATACCCAAAAAACAAAAGCAAGACCCAACATATTTTGGTGGGTTCGATTGAACCCAAAAACATTATTGATTTTTTTGGACGTTTTTATTAATGTTGGGTTACACATGATTGATAAAACATTGTAAACATAATAATCACAATACACTAAAAACATTTGGTAGACATAGAAATTCAAAACCACAACAAACATAAACATGGACAAAAATCATAAAAAAAACAAATAACACAACAACAAACCCACAAGCAAGACACCACGACCCAAGACCAATGATGTTGTGCATGGGTATCAAAACATGTATCTTACATCACAAATTTATAGGCTTCATGAGTTCGATCCAAATTTGTGCAAAATTTGTTATTTCATAAATTCGTATATATATAAACAAATAAGAAAAAAATTTACTATGAAAAAAATTTAAAACATATTTTAAATTATAGTGGGCTTAAAGAGGACAAATTTCAAATTGTTAAATAGATAAGTAATTGATTAGAAGTTGAGGTGTTGTTATTTTGTTTAACAAGTGAAGTCAAACTTCTGTTACCATATTAAAAGAAACACAAGATTTTTCCAAATTGCATAAAATTTCAAACATTTAACCCTTTCATAGTGTGGAATCGTGAAAATTTTGCCAAAATTTTGCCACCTTAACAAATGGTTCAATTCATCATTTTCAACCTAATACAAAACATAAACAACCACTTGCACATAAGGCAGATGTGAAATCAAAAACTTTTCTTTATGGTGGCAAACAGTGCAAGAATTCACAAAGGAGCAAATCCAAGAAAGCATGGATTTAGTTTGAGTTGATAAACATGCCTATTAGCTAGAACTACAAGCTTATCATACCGCCTTTCCAAATTTTTAATATATCCCACCTACCTTTGTATATGTTGAATGGGAACCAACACAAAAGCAATAGGTGCAACATCATCAACCTTGGGACTTGAACACCAAGGTGAATAATTTGTTATAACCACCAAACCAACTAGTCCAACTATAGGAGGAACAAGTTTAAAGCTTATGCCTCCTCCTTTACCTATTGTAACCATTGTTGTATGTGTTGTGATTACTACTAAACCTATTGTTACCCCATCACTAATGGTCAGTAGTAAAATAGAGCCATTAGAGTTTTTTATTTGTTATTATACCCTTGATCACACCTTAAATAGGTGTAGGTCTAGAAATCATTTGATTTCCAATACATGTCATGCATTGAAGGTATTTGCTACACCTACTACAACTTTAGTCTGTTCAACTAGAGTCTACAACAAAAATCTACACTCAACTCCAAGGTAATGTTGAACCTATGGAAGGAACTAGTATTAAACTAATTTTTAAAACTATAAAACAACTTGTTGAATAAGCTAAGATTGTTGACTAGACTTATTATTTCAAGGACAAAATATAGTTTTAAAAGGGAACAATGTTACATTGATTTTGTTTATAACAAGTGACAAAACCTAATAGGTGACAAAATCTAACATGTGATAGGTTAACAAGTAATTAATTAATAGGTTGTTGATAGAACAAGTAATTGACAAAACATGTAGTTGTTAACATGTAGTTCGTTTTTGAAATTTTTGGCTTATTATTTAATATATTGGTTAATCATTTTCTAATTAATGGTTTAGTCAAAAAAAATATTTTGAAATTAACATGTATATATATAAAACAAGAAGAAGAAAGAGAGGATTTCATAACTTCTTTTTTTTGTTTGTATTTTCTTTTAAAATTTGGATGGAAAGTATTTACATTTAAAACTTGCATTTTGTTTGTGAGAGTTGCAATTTTTTTTTAAAACTATAATTCATACATAAAATTAGAAATTTCTTTGTTGTATGTATCTATTATTGTAGATTAGAACCTATTCTGGAAGTAGAAATTTCAAAAAACTTTGATGGGAATCGCCAAAAATCCCATTAACACCCCCAACCAAACTTTCATGACCATTGCCAACCCCATCCCTAGCAAAATGCCCTCCACTTCATCCATTGAACACAATGTCTATGTGATTTTTTTTATTACACTCATTAATCATCAACATTGATTGTTTCCAAGGCAAAGAATATTTGCATGAATATTCTAGTTAGATCATGGTTCACTTGTACCCTTATATTATTTCATATACTATTCAACTTTAAAGCATGGAAAAATAAATTAGGATGCACCAAATTTCACAACTTAATGTACATGATGTATATAAGGCATATGGTTTGTAATATCCCCAATGGGCAATAATGCAATGTAGTGTATACATATCATCATTACAATTTCATATGTATGTACCCTATATGCCAAATGCCCATCAACCAAGCATTCACTTGGGATATTGAAATTGGATACATACAACTCCACCATGGGAAAGAGTTAATCTACAAAATTCACAACCCAAAAGCCATGTTCATACTATCACATAGTAAGATCACCCCGTGTGTTCAAGGGGATCAAGAAGCATCAAAATAACACAAGTTGAATGGAATAGTATGTCACAACCCATGTACCAATGATCCATACCAATAAGGTTTTGATCTCTTGTTGAACTTCAATCACTTGCCTAAATATGCAAACAACACCAAAGTCATATTTCAAATGTAATATGGGCCCCATTTCACATGGCCCCATTACCATTCAAACCATTATACCAAATGAGTAAGGTTTTTAAAAATTAAATTAAGAATTGGAAGACCATTGAACAACCACCATGTGGAGGTGGTTAGGTGGCAAGTGAGTGGAATTGTTGCCACACGACCCAAACCAAAGTTGCAAAAAATGGTGATCTTAAAATTTTAGAATAGTTTTTTATTTGAACAAGTTTTTTTTAATTTATTTACAATAAAATCCAAATGGTGTCCAAGATTCTCAATGTGGTTTACCACCATAGAATAGCACTATGCATCAACAAAGCTCCACGCACCATTGAAACACCACACATTCTCAAGATTTACTACATTGTGCATCACTAAGTTTTATATTCATTGTGCACCAACAAAGAAACATATATTATTAATTTTATAACATTATGCACCACCAAGTTTTTCAACCATTGTGTGCACCACTAAAACAAAACACATTTTCAAGCTGTAAATTTGATGTTAACTAGCAAAAGCTTTTAGAAGAAGTTTCATGAATGTTATTTAATAGAAATTTATAAAAGGCTTAGTTGACAAAAAAATTTAAAAGGTTAATATGATTTTCTAGAAATTTTCATTAGATATTATTAAAAAAGGTCTAGAGAGCACCACCCCATAATCTTGTCAACACAAGTTGTAAGCTTAGACTCCTAATCCATTTCACACCTAGTTTACATCATGTTTTGTTCAAGTAATAAAATTATTTAGTTCATTTTCATTGTTTAATTACTTGTTTGTTTATTTTGTTAATTTTTTCCAAGGTATATATTTGTCTTGTTTTGATAGGTGTTAAATGATCTTAGATTCAAGAGCTCTATGAAAATTGATTTACCTATAAAGGGTTATGAATAATTTCTTTGTGGATTTGTCATGGAAATTTGCAAGGTAATTTCACAACATTAAGGGTATAAATCTAGTGTAGGGATAATTATTTCTTTAACTTATATTGTACTATTTGTTTTTGCAACCATGATCAATTTATCATTTTTGCCCAACAACCCAAACTAGACTAAAACACTAATAGCAAGCTTTAATGAAATTGAAGACTTTATGATGAAGTAATAATCAATATAATAAGGGGAGCTTTTATTTTCAAATTGTGCACAAGGCATTACCACCTTTGGTAACATGAGTTGCATGTTGATCCATGTTGCCAATTTTTAGAATAAATTAGTTTCCAACACCTAGATTTATAGGAAAAAAAATTTGTTGGTGAACCTAACTTTTTGTGTTTATGGTAAAAAAGCAAACATATTGTTGTTATATTTTAATTTGTGTTATGGTAAGAAGCAAACAAATTGTTGAATTTGAACTCATTTGCCCATGGGACAACCCCCAAATCACAAAATTTGTGTGTAGTTGTAACCTCCTAAAAATAAATTGGTCTTCAAGTTTTTGACACTTATTATTACATGAAATAAGTAGATTATATAATTCCATAACCTGCTATTTTATAAATTTTGGAACCTTAAACTTTGGAACTTTAAATTTATGTGGGTGTTTTGATTCCATGTTGAACATTTTTCTATACTATAAGGTGTTTTTTTTTTGGTTCGTGAACACTGAAATTCTCAAGTTTGCAAATTTTAAAGGTGATTGGAAAAAATCAAGATTTTGTTTAGGGTATAGGTTTAGGGTTTGTTCAAGGGTTTCACTTAAACATTTGTATTTTCTAGGTGTAGAAAGGATGAATTGCTAATGATATAGCGCATGGGATTATGTCATGGTGATTGACAACCATAATGCATTAGGCAAAAAGAGGTTGAAATGCAATTTCTATGAGGTGGAACATACAAAGGTGGGCACTTTAGGATCAAAACACATTTGGGCAATCTATGAGGCCATGTCATTGTGCCTTGTCCTAATCTCTATAGCCCAAGTTGTCATATTGACTACAGTTGCAAAACCATGATGCCATGTGGCATGTTGATTTTTTTGCCATTACTTAATGATTGTTATGACTAAATAGTTATAAATGTAGTTGAAAAAAACAATAATCATTTTTGTGTCCGATTCAAATGACAAGATTTGTTGTACTAAATGTAAAGTGTTTAGACTTACATCTTGATGCAAAAAGCTACATTCAAGGATTGGACATCATCTCTAACATAGTGACCGACCAATAAATGTTTCACTTTATCCAAAGTAGTGTATGAGTAATCATGTTGACTAATAGTCAAATATTTTATTATTGTTAGAATGCCAAACATGTATTTTACGACTAGTCATATTCAATTGTAGTCATTTTTCTAATTTTTTAAAAGTCATTTATGCCATTTTCTAATCCTTTTTCCCAATGTAATCGAATAAGACAAGTCATAAAAGACATGTTGGAATGCCACATCATCATGTTGTGGGATTAGAAAACATTTATTTTAGTTGCAAAAGTTAGGGTATTTTGAATTAAATAATTTTAATTTAATTAAAACATGTTATTACAATTTTAAAAATAATAGTATATCTATCCAAAAAAGCCCACTAATCATCATACTAACTATAGTTGCAAAATCATGACATCTCAATGGCCTTTGCAATTACATAGTGATTTTTGTGACTTCGTTACAATTGTAGTCAAAAATGACAATAGTTGTTTCTTTGACCAATCAAAAAACCCATGATGTGTTATTATGTTGACAAGTTGAGTCAAAATAATTGTTAAGAATAAAAAATAGTGCCTTGTCATTTTTTTGCAACAATCAAATGATTGGATGGCAAATGGAAGGGCAAAAGTTATTGTGAATGGAAATGTCAACTCATGTAATATGGATGAGTTGGATGTTAAGGCTATTGAGTCAAAGAAAAAAATGTTGAATGGAACAAAATGTTTAAAATAGAATTTGATGAAAATCTAAATGAAAAGACTACAAAACATGTTTTTCGATCATTTAGAATTTCTAAAGTTGATTGCAAGGCAAGTGAAAAGAAGTTAGAAAAACAAATCGCACCAAAGAGGTTGATGTTGGTAAAAGTAGAGACTTTGAAAACAACATAACAAGTGAGAAAAATGAAGCTAAAAGACAATTTAAGCTTATGTTTAGCCCTCATTTTGTTTGATTTTAAATTGCTTAAAAAAACTTTAGCATTCTTGAATGCTTGTCCAATATGTGATCTTATGGTATATTTGAAATAATCATCTTGTAGTTGAGTGTGGGCACTCATATCACCCATGGTGTATTTGGAGCACACCAAATATTGTTCTAGTTGTTTCATTCATGAATGCAACATGCCATATTTTGTTGAATGGTTTAATGTTTGGGGCATTTTCAACCACATTCAAGATTGGGTAGTCACCTTTTGCAAAGGAATACAAATAAAACTATGCATTTACATCGGATATCTCAAGATGTGCAAAGGAGTATGTCAAATCAAATAACACAAAAATGCTAGATATCTCAAGATATGGTGAAAACTACATTTTTGCCTAGGAGTCCAACTTGTCTTTTTCATTAAAATCCTTATATGTGAGTTTAAAGTTTGATGATCACAAAAATTTCAAAGTCCAACTTGTCTTTTTCAATGAATTCTTTATGTGATTTTGATATGACAATCACAAAATTTGAGGAGGTATAGTTTGTCTTTTTCATTGAAGTCCAGTGTGATTTTGAGTTGATGATCGCATAATTTGAAAAGTCAAGCTTGTTTTTTTCATTGTAATCCTATATGTCCTTCCAAGATTTAGTGATCACAAAATTTGACAAGTCCAATTTATTTGATTTATTATGCATAGTCATTATGTAATTTTGATTTGATGACCACATAATTGAAAAGTTTTATCTTATTGCAAATTCTTGGACATTGTAAGTCTTTTTTTTTGTGGGTTGAGTTCCTATTTTAGTTCTTGTTTTGAGGCACTTTGAAGTCTTACAATAATTCAAGAGTATTAGGATTTTTTATATTGTGGATGGTCACTGGACTAGCAAACCATATCCACTCCTATGTATTTTTCTTTTCAAGTTTCACGACTCTTTGAAGTCATGCTTTTTCCTTAATGTCTAGTTCCCACCAATGAATTTTGATTAAATTTGAACAATTGTTTGTAGTCCTACTTACAGGTTGATTTGTTTTTTTAGGACATTTCAAATTTAACATCTAGGACATGTCCATATTTTTATGTCATTTATTTGATTTAACTCATGTTAACAAGTCATTTGTCTACTTTCATTTTTTTGTAAGTCCTACTTACAAGTTTGCATGTTTTAATCAACACATTTCTTAAAGTCCTAGATGTCTTACAATTTAACAAATTCCTTTTATTTGTTTTTATGTCATTTCCTTCCTATGATTCCTACATTAGAGTCCTTTGTCAAGTTCATATGTTATATGCAATCTTGAAATTTAGGAATTTTTTGCGAGAACCTCAAGAATTTAAATTTGATTGAAAATGTTACTTCTTGGGAAATCTTAGGAAAATTTATGACTTGCGATTTGATAATATACTTTACAAGTGAGCTTATTCAAAGCTTGAGGGAAAGTTGAGTTCCAAATCAATAAGTTATTGCCCCTCTATAATTCAAATTAAAGTTTAGGAAACTTGAAATATGTGTTATCATTTGTTCACAAAAGTTCCTATTCATTTTCCATTTACATGCAATATACATTGACACAAAGTTCCACTAGTAGAAATCTGTGATTTTGCAACCAACGAATTTGCGACTAGTTGCGACTATTTGACATTTACAACTACTATTGGTATACCTACAACTAATGTTTGCATTTGAAGCCGCTTGCAACTATTCTACAACTAGCTTACGACTAATAGATTATTTCATCTTTTCATTTGGATAGCTTTCATTACAATTTCCATCCAAGTATGTAGTATATACGGTTT
>Ga0116231_10000133_pt1 | contig 94777 bp, 55 predicted proteins | sample S1TSphgellanicum_2_FD_89695 | JGI IMG/M metagenome (GOLD analysis project Ga0116231, IMG submission 89695) | Host-associated microbial communities from peat moss isolated from Minnesota, USA - S1T2_Fd - Sphagnum magellanicum MG | ecosystem: Host-associated > Plants > Peat moss > Unclassified...
ATTTCTTGCCCTGTCATAACCAGATCCTCTTCTGGGATGCAATCCTGAAATGTCTTCCGCATGGCCTGGGAAAAGATTTCATATGAATTGTAATCATTAAGGCAGACTCTTTGACCAATTGAACGACCTTCCATCACTGCAGTTACTGATGGAGACACTGCCCGAGCAGGAAATGATAAATCAAGTTGTAGGGATCTAGGAAGTTCATGGTTTCCAGCAAGATCTCCAATGTGTCTCCCAAAGCCATCCTCTGGCTTCTGGGCTCGGTTCACAGGACAGTAAGAGCCTTGTGTTGGAATCCGAAACTCTTGCCAAGAGGGGGCAGAATGAGACCGCACTGTTTCCTGGCTTCCTAGCACTGGGAGTGACAGATTCAACTCAGTAGGGAGCAATCCATAAGGTAGTGTAGAGGGTACACTTGAGAACTGAAAATTTGAAACATTATTGCCTAAACCCTGAGGAAGCACATGCCTAGAATAATGATCTGCAGACCTCTGCAAAAACTCTAAAGAGCTCAAGTCAGGTCCATTCACATGTAAGCCATCTGTTGTTTGCAATGAGCTCCTGAAAGTTGGAACAGCAAAGCTCGACAGTGCATTTGCCTGCAGACTGCTTGCTGTCATCTCCTTGCTAATTTGTTGAATGTTTCTTTCCAACAATTGTGTAGCCTGCCCAGCAGGTGGGTGTCCAATGCTTGAGAGTCCTGCTGTTGAAAGACCAAAACTAGGAGGATCCTGAGTGAAATTCGGAAGAAGACCTCCTGCTTGAGAGAATTCACCAGATGGAAACACCTGGGTAGCACTTAATTCCAAAGGCATAGCTCCTCGGATGCAGGCATAAAAGTTTGTGTTGGCATTTCCATGTAAATTGCTGATGGGCAGATGCAAGCCAGATGTGCCTTTTGTCTCACCACTTGTGTTCTCCAATCCAGTGTGTTGAGCAGCTTCAGGGATTGAGAGACACCTTTCTAAATGCCCACTATCATTGACTCCTAATGCATCACCTGCTTCCTGGGCTGAATTATTGCTGGGTTTAGGCCCTCCAGCAACTCTTTTGTCGAAGAACAAATTGGCCGCCCTTGATGGATCTTCCACATTGGCAACCATGTTACTGCCCCCAAGCCTAGGAGATGTTGAATCTTGGAGTGACAGAAATGGGTGCTCTGATGAATTTGGTTCTGCTGTGACACGAGAGGAATAAATCGTATGTGAACCCATTATCCCTTGCTTGCTATCCAATGTATTCAGCATGTATGGATTGTAAGTGGGTGATTTAAATAAATATTCATTTTCTTTTGAAGTGCTTCTTTGTCCTCTTCCCTCAAAGGACAGATCTCCCATACCATCCCTATCTTGCATGTTCTTCAGCATTAACTGTGACTGCTCTGGAAACTGCTGGACAGGTGAGCTCCTGGGCATCAGCCACCATAGATGTTGCCCTCCCTTGCTCACCTGCTCACCTGAATGACTGCTTGAGCTTGGAGCTGATTCCTTCAACCTACCTGAAATGTCATGTCTAGCCCCTACATTGCTTGTCTTGGGTGATGAATGCTGGTGAGGAGATACCTCAACTTCCTGACTCATCAACCTTCCCTGCAAGGTACAACCTGAGGGGCTTTCAACACGCAGCCGCTTTCTTGGTGGACTGATAATTCCATCTTCGTTACTAGCCCCTGTGGAGTCCTCCTGCTTCACCTGAACCTGAGATGTACATTCCGATGCCTCTTCCTTCATTATACTGACTAGTTGGAGGGTGGAGGCATCCTGCACCTCATTGCCTCTATCACATTTATCTACTTGCCCTTGGCTCACACCTCCTAGTTCTTGTGCATCATTTGAACTAGGTACTGCAGTCTTTAAAGGTTCAAGTTGTGAAGCGTGAGTAGCTTCCATCTGCTGTCCACCTCCTGTATTCCAATCTGGTGGCTGTGATGCCCCAGAATCCTCAGTATCAGTCGTATTGCCCATGGTTGCTGACAGACAAGATGATGCCTCACTTTCCAACCTAGTGATGCCCCAACACAAAAGACTGGTTTGCAAACCCCCAGGAGATGCACCAGGGCACAGTTCCATACATTCATATTGAAAGGAGGATTGGCTGAGAACTGATGAAGCCCCACACACAGCCATCATAGTTGCAACAGAGCATTGCCCACACACTGGCTTCCAATCTCCAATATGTTTTTTGGGTCAAGTAACCCTGGATGTCCTCAACATCCTGAATTTTTCTAGAGCTGAGGAGCTCCTTGAAACAAGAGGTAGACTCTCTTCTTTTTCCCCCTTCACATATCACACTTTACCTGGCCAATTCGGCAGCATATCAGTACACACAGACACTTCTGGAACACCACAAGACAGCTAAATACCAAACACAATTCCTTGTCCCAAACCAAGATCCTCTCTCTCCATGTACTTGCCAGGGAATCATCTGAACCAAAGACTCTGGCAGACTTAATCAAATCTACCTAGTTACAAAACTCTACCCCAATGTAGGTACAATTTGTGGCAGGTGCATTCTAAGCTCCAGGTCTTTCGAAAGCTGACCAAAACTCTTCCTTTGATGCAGACAGATCAAGGAATGTGTGCCTTCCCTTACAACTTGTTTTTTCAGGGCAGCATTGAGCCAAAGATTGGGCTCTCTGTCAGGTCAAGATCACCATGTGTTCAAATCCCTGCTTGGTACATGGTAAATGAGACCTAGAACCATCAATCCAGCTACAAACAGGGCTCAAAGTGCCAAACAATCGTCCACAGAGTGAGAGCTTCGCAGCTTCCAAGACCTCGGTAGAATATTTTCGTGACCTCATTCCCTCCTGCTAAGGTCATTTCTCCAGATCTCTCACGGAGCAGCAAAAGGCTGCAAAGAGAGGATGTATCACATCTGTCGGCAGAAACGCCGCAGTTCTTCTCCCTATTCTCTTTCTAATCTTTTCGCACTTTCTTCTTTGAACTTGGAAACAGAATTGCACATGAACAAGTAGAACTGGCTGGCCACTGCCCTAACTGATTAGCCCTGATTCGTCTCCGTCTCGGAAGGAGAAAAACGTCGCCGCATGATTAATTCGTTTCCATCCAGAAACAAAAAGTGAAAGTGAAATCGCAAACAAAAGCGTGAGGAAATACATCATGCCAATTAGAGCTCTCTCAAGTTCTGGAATTTATTTCTTGAGATTCCGTACCTGCGAGAAAGCGAAGCCTGCAACAACAAGAAAATCTTCGCGAACCTCTGATTGCTGCTGCTACTGTGGTCGCCATGCCCCCTACGCTGCTGGCACCCGTGTTTTTGCAATGTTTTTGAACCACAAATTCAGGTTCGCCGCTCCCAGCCGACAAGAAAAGCTCATTCCCGGTTCCTTTTTTCTCCTCAAAAAAGAAATGGCAGAGCAGTACGGGCACGACACAAAAAGAACCTCGCACGCCCGATCTACTTGAGATTCTCGCAACAGACAGACCAACGGACCTCGATCTGGACTGTCTCTCCTCTTTCTGTCCTCGCCTGCAACAAATACTTCATAGAAAAAAAAGAAAGAAAACAGAAATACAGAGCGGAAGTTAAGAGGCTCACAAGGGAACGGAAGAGGAGGTGCTGGTGCGGCCGTTGGCTTCAGGCAGTTCCATGTACCTCGAGCTTCATGGTGGCAGGCGCGGAAGCGGTGATTGCCGGCATAGCCGGGAGCTTCGCCTTTCTCGTCTTCCGGCCACCCCCCTTAACCGCACTTTGTAAACCTAGGTTGTTTTCTATTTTAACCATGGTTACATTCCCACTAATCTTCACCATTGAAAAATGGCCAAACTTTGTTTGTATTTACTATTACTCCCTTTTTTTCCTTTTCTTTTCTTCTTTTTCTCGCCAAAAAACACTTTGCCCTGCTTTTGGAAGCTCTTCTTTAGGCTTTGGAGGGATTGTAGGGCCTGTGTTTTTTTTCAACTTTGTGATGTTGCTGAGGTGGCAATCATCTATAAGCTGATCTAGCCAAATTTGGCTATTATTGAAATATGAAAAAAAAATTGAGCATCATTATATGTATTTTTTGCTACCTTCTTGAACAATATCTAGAAATGTGGCATTTTTTTATGATTTAAAAATAAAAAATAGTTTTTCAAAAAAAATTAAGTTTGCAACAAAAAAATTCCAAAGAAGAAAAAAAGGCTGGTGGGGGGTGGTATTTTGGTGGGGAGAATTACTTTATTAATTTGTGTTCAGAAAATATCCTTTGAAAAAGGGCTAATGTTGAAGCCAACTTAATTTTAAATTTCATCTCTTTATGCCTAAGGCCCTAAACACATAGGGTCTTATAAATAGATTATATAGAGGGCGCCATGTGTATGCGGGAAGGATCTCCAGTCTCAATATTGTACTACAACACAGGGCTTAAGGGTTTCTAGGATTGTGGCACTTTTAATGTGGGTTTTTCCTAACTACCATATAGGTACCAAGTCCAATTGTTGCCTTTTAAAACTCATAATACGAGCTAAGTTTTGATAATCGCTTTAGATGATTACGGTAGTATCTGAACAATTTCGGCAACAAACTGTCAAATAATTAATTTAATTTAAAATCTTAACTTCAGCAGTTGGTTTTTTAATTCTGAAATTTTTGGCAGGTAACGCTTATAAAAAATAATAAACACTTCTTTTTTAAGTTCATGGAACAGTCTAATATGTCTAGATTATCTCTTCTAATGTGTCTAGATTAACTCCATGTTAAGTCTCTGTACTTGACAGTCCACGGCTGAAACCTGACAGTTGAACTTTTGATTTTTTTTAAATCTTGGCACAAATAATAAATAATTTTTCAAAAATTCAGCAAAACGAAAAATAATTTAATTTATGCCGAAATTGTTCAGGTACTACAGTGGTTTACCTTGACCTTGTAATTGTATTGGAGATGGGTATTTGTGAATATGATATAGCTAATGGTGAAATGGGGAAAACAAATGCACCATTTAGATAAATTCTAATAACCACTCAGTTATTCTAACTGGAGTCTCAATCCTTAGATTTCAGAACTTTTGACACATCCAAGTTATTGGTTCCATCATGGATGTTGGCCAATTGTTCAATTGCATGCTATGGGAATGTAATGAACACAAACATGTATTTGTTGTATCAATCGATGTTGGATTCATTATTGGCACACATTATGAAATTTTTACACTTGGATCCGGCATTGATCAACTTCAATCAACAGCTCCCCATAATACTGGTAACTGAAGCATCAATGCATCAATTAGTATTGTCATTCAATGCACTTTACAACCCTCACTTTGGTGTCTTCAACTATCATTATCTCTTCAAGGATGAATGTTAGCAGTCACATCCATACGCTTCTCATTTTCTACATATAAAATCTTTAAAACTTTCAATCTTTGCGTTTAGTCTTGGACATTGGACAAAACATTTTTCTTGTGTTTAAAGAAGGTAGGAATTTGGATTATCAACTTCATTTGGCTAACCAGACTCAAATTGGTCGGTCATGACTTCACTTAGGTGTAAATGCCAAATCTCAGATAAACTTTGCCATGAAGTACTTCAAGTTGGCCAGAATTCTTTCATGGGTCAACTAAGAAGGCCACCCATCCAACCATATACTGAATCCTTTATCAAAAAAGGGGAAATAATTAGGAGAAAGGTTTTAGCCACTTCCATTTCAGCTATAATCAAAATTGCGGTGTACTTGGGTTGATTCTCATGGCCACCATAACATTTCACTATATGAAAGCAGAGTCATTTCTTTTATGTCCCACAATCAAGGATGTTTAAAACCACACCTAGCATCAATCCAATAGCCTAACCGGCGGTTATGGTGTCTGGTTGTGGTACTTTATTATTTAATGGTTAGGATTCATGACAACGTTGCAAAGGCTCATGGATTCAATGCCTTATTATGGCACCTTACACATGACCCTAGATTGTCAACCCTGGTCATTCACAGTTGTGACAACCTTGGTTATTGACAGAGTTCCAGACATTCTTCTTTTGAACCCAAATCCTTTTGCAAAGAGGCCATGAGTTGGACTCACTGGACGAATGGGGGAACCACTTTTTAAACCTCATCCTCAAGACTACCATAGTTCATATTGCTTTATTTCAAGAGTGTTGAGGGGGAGAAAAAAAAAGAAAAAAAGTACATAGTTTATACATAAAGGAGGGGCAAAAACTTGCAGCTGAGCCTACTATAGTAAAATACTTGAAACGCATATCATTGTGCTAATTTTATGATTGTAGGCAAGATCATGATCCTTAAAAAGGATTCAGCTTCTGAAGGGGTGTTAGATAACTTGGTCAATGTCCCTAAACTTGAGCAAGCAAGTGAAACCTGTAGACCTTCATACTGTATTTTTGGCCCCCGACCCTTTTGGCAAAATAGCAGTGTGTACAGTGCAGCATCTACTTTTTGAAACTTAGGGAAGTGAAGCTCTTGAGAACAAGTGATGTACCTACCACTGATAATTGGTAGATCTTCTTGAAATAACAAAAAATGAGATCTGGCAGCCCCAATTTGAATAGTTCAGAATTCCAACAGTAGACTATAAGTATGTTAGGTCACTCTATGGTTTTGGAATTCAGGATGGTAACTCAGTGTGAAAAGCTACCATAATGCAACACTTAGGTAGGCTAGACTTTTTGAGTCCTTGACTGTGTGATCCATTCTTGTAGTGCACTGTTACTACTTTCATGAATGCATTGTTTTCTTTCATGGTGGCTATGTACCTGTAGCTACAGTTAGCCCCAAAAAATGTAAGGAGAACAGATGAGCAAGTAAAACATGTTGATGGGGTCGGTGAAAAGTGGGTCCAGACATAAGTACAAAAGCCTATAATGTTGTAAAGGTGTTGATTGTTGTGATCCATTGTAGTGCACTGTTCCTCTCAAGAATGTGTTATTTTGTGTCATGAGAGGAGCTATGTGACGGTAAACAAATTTTACCTGCATGCTGAGCACTGTTGCATCATACCCAAAATGTATCATACTTCCCATGAGAAGATGGGCTGAAAAAGTACAACGCTTTGATGCTTTCAGTGAAAAGTGAAAAATAAATGCAAATGCTATTATGCAGCACAGTACGTAGCCTATCTTTTTAAGCAATTGATTGTGATCCATTGTAGTGCACTGTTCCTTACAAGGATGTGCTATTTTCTTTCATGGGTGGTTACCAGTTACATCACTGTACATAGCTACAGGGACCCCTGTGCTCGACACTGTGTTAGACCTTTGTGGCTGATGTGCCCAATCTATTAGAGTTTTTTTTGTAATGTCAGGCAAATGCAGGCTTTTGGTCTGGTCCTTGCCCAATTCACCGGTCATAATGTCCATTCCCAATTTGGCAAAGAAAAATACACCACACCCCAATGAGGATTGCAATTCGAATTTCCCCCAGGACTTGTCAGAAATCCAATTTCATGGCAAGTTGATGCCTATCGCAACCTCACGCATGTGAAGCTTGTCACCTTGTGAAGCTCACAGATGTGAAGATCTAAGCTTGTTTTTTTCCCCTTGCTTCCAAGCATTGTGAGTGTTTGGAATGTAGTTTTCCAACTTTGTTAGCACTTGTTCCTCAAGTAGTCAGCACATTGGGAGATCCATCTACCATGGAGCCTTGCAAGTTTTGTGAACACAAACAAGTGGAGTTGTGTGCCACTTGGAGTGGAGGGAGTCAAGCTACTACAAGAGAATCGATCTTGGAAAGAAGGTTGCCCCTCTAAAACCAAAAATTCATAGTCAACATCAATCTTTTGTGTCACGGGGAGGAAACTTTTTGTAATGCAATTCAAAACCTCAAGCAACACTTTTCCAACAACCAGTTTTATGAGGGGAGCTTTAGCTCATAATCCAAGAATTGGTGTTCATATCCACCACCTCAAGTGAAAAAAAAGACATGTTTTATGATTCTAGTATCGATGAACTCACCTTTTGGCAATGTCTCCTCCTCTCATTGTGGTCACATCATGTGTTTGCTAAAAACCTTAATAGCTTCATGGCTTGTAAAACCTCTAAAAAAATTTGGAAGTCTTCCTCCAACCACGTTAGAATTTGAGGAATCTTCTATTGCAAAACCTAAAATCCATAGCCAAAAATCTCTAGTAAAACCATAACTTGAAAGGCCTTCTACCCCTAACACTCATAAAACATAAAATTTTATGGAAGAACATGGGGCCATCACTAGCAGAAAAAATTATCTTTTGCAATTACACATTATTCATGCAACTCAAAAATAGTTGCATACGACATTTCATAGTTGCATAAAACAAGTCACGAAAAACGATTTTTTTCTAGTGCATCTAATCCTTATTTTCATAAACGCCTTCATCATTAAGCAAATTGTTGCTTATTTGCCCATGCACCCTTTGATGATGTGGTGTTTTTGCCAAGTAAACAAATCTTAATACAAGGTTGTGCATGATGCAATGGCCTAGAATGCACTCAAGATTATGAAAATCGTAAAGGCATTTTACTACCAAACAATTCAAGCTCAAGGACTTCCAAGATGTCTTCTTAAAGCATGTTCACAATTTGAAGTAGAATGCTTGAAATGTTACTTTCAAATAGATGATTTGCTCAAGGTAAATGCTTTTTAAAATTGACATTTTTGTACAATCAAATTATGTACATATTCAAACTTAACTTTTTTGGTAATCTTCCTTTGATTTCTAATAAAACAACCTTTAAAATGGGCAATATAGGTAATCTTCAATTGGTGATCTTGATTTTAATGGTCATTTTGACCATAAGATCGTCATCTTCCTATCATTTATGGTGAAACAAACTTTGAAATGGGCAATGCAAGTGGTTTTTTTTGTGATATTGGTTCTAGTGATCATCTTAACCTTTGTGATGGTCATCTTCCTTTGATTTCTAATGAAACAAAAGTTGAATTAACATTTTCAAGTGGGTTTTTTAATGTTATTGGTTCTAGTTTACAACTATAATCTAATGATGGTTGTCACACCCTAGCCTTGAGCTCGTGACCAACACAAGGGCTTCCAAAAATGTAGGCCAAGAGTGAAGCTCGAAAGTCACATTTCATGCTCTCATGAATGTAGGAAAGTGTGAGGGAATGAACCCACACATTCCCAAATGGGCTCCCACTTTGGGAGTTAGAGTCCTAATGGACTCCCGAATCTTTAGATTATAATTGTTGGGGTCAAAATTCATTGGAGTAAATAACTCCTTATACCATTGGAAAGCTATTGAAAATTAAATATTTACAATGGGATCGCATGATCCATTTGGGTACTTAAAACATAGGTTATGGCCAAAAGAAAAGTTGGGACTCAATTTGCCAATTTGACTCCCCACTAAAAATCAGGAATCGCCTTGATTTCCTTACATGCAGGTGGCGTACCACATATTGTTAGAAAGCTCTCAACGAAAGCTACAAATTTTTTATAGACCTCATCTCAATCAAAGGTTTACACACAAAGTTATGGGCCTCCAAAGTTACGGAAATCCCAAATTCATGAATTTCGAGACTCCCAAAATGACATTTGTGTGTTAGCCCCGTGGCCAGGCCCAAAGAATACTATAAGGGGGAAGGTGATGGCTACCCCCAAATCTAGGCCATGGTGAGTCTTGTGAGTTTGTGTTTGTCCATGGCTCGTCCATGCACCAAAAATGTTCCAACTATGCACTAACTAACTTGTTGTTTGGTTTGTGCAGGTCCATGTGAATAATTAACCTGCTTGTCATTTGTCCTAATCCCCATCCCAAAGCTCCAACACATCCCTCTACCCCCGAAGTGCTATGAGCCAAGGAGTGTACTCCAACTCTTCATCCTTCCATTGTTTTCACCTTGGATTCGCAGTTGAATCTATCAGGGAGCTTGGGGGTGCGTCAATGGTTATCTTCCATTGATTTTTAATGAATTAAACTTTAAATTGACATCTACAATTAATTTTCTTAGTTTTTAGTTATAGTTTATAACAAGGGTCTAATGATGGTCCATTCCTTATGAATTATAATGAAATAAACCTTAGAATGATTTTTTTGTATTTTTTCAATGACCAATTTTCTAGTGATGAATTTTTAATGATTGATTTCCAATGACCATTTATAGTTATTGATTTTTATTAACCATTTCCAATGACCATTTCCTTTTCCTTGATTTAATGACTTTTAATGATTATTGATTTAGAAATTTAAAAACAATTTTGGTTCACATGTTTTAGTTTTTAATTTGAATATGTGTGCGAATGTTGTGTGTGTGAATCTTTTTAAAGGAATGGCAATATTTTCAAAGGTGGGTGAATTCTTGGCAAAAATTCAATCTAAATTAGTTACCTTTCACAAGGTAAAATAACCTTTGTTGGGACAAGGTGTTTTGGGAGATTGTGGAATCCATACAATATAACACATTCATGGTGATATTTAATGTTCACTTTATCATTTATAACACCAACAAACAAATAGGTTACTCAACTAATCCTAAATGTAATGTGTCCATCTACTAGGATTATTTAAAGGGTTATTTTAAAGCCCCACTTGTTCAAGAAACTTTGAAAGACCGTTTACAAGAAACATCAAAGAAATTAAAAATAGGAAATTTCATTGAAGAAGGATTATAACAAACGATAATACAATGTGATGAACTTTTGGAGTGATTCAAAGCTATGAATAAACATGTAAGCTAAAATGTATTAAAAAGGCAACAAAGGTTTAATGATTACACACCCACAACACTAACCCCATCTCTTAGCCCTAGTTTTAACATCCCTTAATAACTTGATGGATTGTCCATTAGTGCAACTTCCGTGGACCTTATCCTTATAACCACCTTCACCAAAATGTAAAACACCTATTTCAAAACTAACCAAGGGGGAAATAATGGTGGTGAATTTTAAGAGCATGGCAACCATGGCAAGCCAATTTTCCTCCACATTTGATGTTAATGATGTCTTTTTGTTAAGGAAAATGGACATCAACAATGAAAGGAAAAATAAAGTAAAATTTAGTAATTTGAAAATGGCTAAAAATTTAACAATGATTTCATAAAAGGATTTTAGAAAAAAAATTAAACAATTCTAGAACTATAATTAATAGTTTGATGTGAAAGCATTAGTTTTATGTAATCTAACATAATCTTAAATTATTTCCATTTCCTTTTGAATCCATAAACCTTAAACATTAAATTCTAGACCTTAAATTTTTAAAAAATAATTTTAAAACCTAAATGCATACCTAAAACCTTGAATCCTAAATCCAAACCTTAAAATCTTAATTTAAACCCTTGAAATTTTTTATTTAAAATTTAAACCTTAAATCCAAACCATAAAAGGCTTTCAAACCCAAAACCCTAACCTTAAAATTTTGAACCTCACCTTTAACCCTAACACTAAACCTTAATTTCAAAACATAAATTTAAAATTTCAAACTTTAACATTTTAACTTTTATTTTATCTTTAAATTCAAGCCTTAAACCTTAAATCAAACCTTAAACATTAAATTCAAACCTTTAACCCTAAATTAAAAACCTTTATACCTTAACATTAACCTTAATTTCAAACTTGGCCCCTAAACCTTAAATCTTGACCATAAAACTTAAAATTCAACCTTTAAACCCTAAATCTTAACCTTAAACCCTAATTTCAAACCTTAAATCTTAATTTAAACATTAACACATTTATACCTTAACACAAAAGCTATAATCCAAACCCTAAACCCTAGAGCAAAAGTTAGAGTAATTTTAAATTTTAATAGTGTGTTACCCATCATTATGTAGTAAGGTCAAGGTTGTAATATTTAATGACTTGTATGGGAAGTCCATTTGGCACCAATGTAGTAGTTGGTCACAAAAACCCTAGTTTGGAGAAGATGTGAAAATTTTGGTTTTGTGGAATCAAATATTTTCATGAAATGTTAATATTTCCTTTTGAATCCACGAATTCCCCAATGTTCCATCATGACCTTAAATCTCATGTGAATTTTGTTGTAAGTTAGAACTACACCATGGTTCATATCAAATGATAACTCTCACCCTCCTATCATGCACATAATGAACAATTATTTCCCCAAGTAGCCTAACACTTTCAACAAATATTCAAAATACTAACCCCCATAAGTGAAATAATGACACCATTTCCAATAGATGGTGGAGAGATGGAGAATGTTTATGTTGTGGTAAGACCTAAGGTAGCTCATATTGATATAAATAAACAAGCCATGGTGGTTTAAAACCATAATGTTGTTCATTGCAAATATTTGATTCCAACCATTAAAACATGACCAATGTTTTGAGTTCTTACATGGCCTATAGATATCAACCAATGTCCCATCAATAAACCTAATGCACCTTGGCAACTTATGCAATTGCCTACCCAAAACAACCCTTTCATCAAGCATGGGTCAACAAATTTTGTTCGCCAAAACACCATTAATGCATGATGCATTTAATAACACAATGTAAAATAATAACAATTTTGCCTAGTTTCACATGAAGGTGTTATAAATGATAACATTTTCATGCTTCATGAATAATATGAAGCTCAAAAATCATTATTCAAGGTTACTTTGATGATTTTCTTGATACAATTAATGTATCCCTTGGAATGATGGGAAAAAAATTCAAACCTTAATAGTTTCAATTTTAGACCTTAAACCTTATATCCAAACTTGTAATTTAGACCTTAAACTTTAAATTCAAACCTTACCCTAAATTTCAGACCTTAAACCATAAAATTCAAAACATAGCTTTAAATTTCAAACCCATGACCTTAAATTTGAAACCATAAACCCCAAAATTCAAGACCTAGCCTTAAATTTCAAATCATGACCCTAAATTTCAAACCTTAAACTCTAAATTTCAAACTATAACTTTTTCAAATCTTAATCCTTAATATTCAAACCTTAAACCCTAAATTTCAAACCATAAACCCCAAAATTCAGAACCTAGCCTAAAATTTCAAATCTTGACCTTAAATTTCAAACCATAAATTTAAATTTCATACTATAAGGCATTAAATTTCAAATCTTAATCCTTAAAATTCAAACCTTAAACCCACTTTAAACCCTAAACCTTAAAAACAAACTGTAACCTTAACATTAAAATCACACCTATTCTTAATCATGCAACTTTGAGGGCAAGAAGGCTTATATGTGGACCTATTATGAAAGATTATTATTGGCATTACTTGAATTACCAACTCTTCAAACTCTGTGAATGTGAAATTGTTGAAGTTTTTTAATAATGTTTGTGTGGCCTACTTTGTGGCCAAGACATCCTAGACCTCCATTGCTAGATCAACGAATTGGCCATTCTCTTCATCCTCATTGTCATTAAAGATGTATTTAAAATCGAAAACAATGAAAGCACATTGGAAAAACATAACAACTTTTTGGTCCATCTCATCAAACAATATATTATTTAAAATACCAATCATTATTCATTACTTAAAAAACAAGTATGTTTTATTAGAAAATCCAATAAAATACCCAAAATGACAAGCATAAAAAAAACCACTTTATCAATATCACAAGAAGGAATCATGGGTTTTGCAACTACCTGAATACATTGGGTTTTCAATGAAATCGGACAAAAATTGACTAATATGCAACTTATATGGTTTTGGTCAAAAAGAAATACTTGATTAGGACATTTTGATGAAATTGTTTAATTATTTTGAATAATCACATGTTGCATTGAATTATTTTTAATTTTTGAATTATGACATTGATATTATAAAGTCCTAAGTTAATATGATGTTGATTAAAATGCCATAACATTGATTAAAATGCCACATCACGATCACACACCATTTTTTAATTTTTTTTTCAAATGAGTCACAAATTGTATTCTTTTCATGGTATAGTATGAGGACAACACCTACCTTGCATTTATTATTATTACAAATTTTCTTAGCAAAAAGTTTTGGCACCATTCACCACCAGCATATGTACATGTTTATATATTACATTTGTACATTATGTATCAATGTATAAAATACATTGTATACATTAATGCACCCATCCATCACAATTTGAACTTCATGAGATGCACCTAAGTTTTAACCACCAAATCACTTCAACATTTTAATATAAAAGAATTCTTTTAACTTTATTATGTTCAACATGAAACTATTTAAGCAATTCAAACTTTCACCTTTATTTTCTTTTTCAAAATTTATTCATATGTTACAAATGAAAACATGATCTTGAAACTTAATCAATAATGTATTCTATATATATAATTTATAAATAATAAATTTATTTTATTTTGTTAAAGAATTAAAATAAGATGTTATGAATATATTAAAAAATATCTTTTTGTTTAAGTTGACCTATAATCATTGTAAATGTGATTAAATTCAATGTGAATTCAAGAATGCCTTAATTAAGTCTTTAACAATGTTATTTTGTTATGTCAAATATATGTCCATTTTTTAAGGAATTGCATTTCTCCAACATGATTAGATACATTTTTATTTTCTTTTTCTTTTTTGCAATCCTTCTCAAATTATAATCATCCATAAAAAGATTTAACAAAATTTGGTTTAGGGTTTAGGGTTTAATATTATGGCTACCTACTATAACCTATTGTAAAAATTTGATGATATATGTTCTTTCCAATTTTTCAATTAAAAAATCCTTTGTTGATGTTGTTGCCCTTTTAAATTGGCAAAATTTGGCCAGAAAAATAAATGTCAATTAAGTAATCAATATTATCACTTCATTTACAAGACCATAATTGTTTAACTACATTAATCATATATTAATACAAATGATAAATTACATGACTTTGAAAAAATATCACAACATATTTTTAATATTATAAATCTTTAATGATGTAAGATATATTTTACCTTTGGTTACTTTGTAAAAGTAAAAACAACATAATTTGGTGAAAATTTGGCATTAAGTAGTTGGATTCACCCCTCCCCTTGTACCCAACAACTTTTTGGTGATGAGTTTTTGCAACTTGATGATTCTTTTTGGGAGTTTTTCTTAAAGTTAAAATTCAAGGGGAAATACAAACAACAATAATTTCGCCAAAAATTTGAAATCACATATTTGAAAGAGGAAATTTTTTTTCCCAAATGAACCAAAAAAAATGAAATAATTTTAATAGTTGTAACCTTAAACCCATAAACATTTCCATTTCCAACATCAAATTTATTTTCAAACTTTCTAAAAATATTTGAAATTACTATATCCATATTTTTGAAAAATTAAAAATAATTATTAACGATGTAACTAAAAGAAAATTGTGGTGAATTTTCATCATTTTGCAAACATAAAAAAGGCCTAGATTGTCAACATCAACAAAGAATGTTTTTAAATTTTTTTTAAAAATTCAAAAAAAAAATTATTTAAAAATGTTCAAACTTTACAATGGGTTTTAGGACCTATAACCAAAATATAGAAGGATTATATTTTTTTGTAATTTCATATATTCAATCTATAATTAAATCATGGTTAAATTTTTTATGGATGATTTTGAACAACACCACAAAATTCAAAAAACAAAAATATTGTAAAAATTGTTGATTCATTATTATGATCACCATTTTCAATTCTTTCATTTATTTTTTAAAAAAAGAATGAATTAAAATTCATCTCTGAATATTTAAACATAAACTTGTAACTAAACAAACCCCAAAAAATTTTAAAATTTCATGTTAAACATAAATTATATAAATATATATAATGAAAAGAGTTAAAAATTTAATGAAAAATATTTAGCATGGAATTTGTTTTGTTATACACCAAGAAAAAAAATTAGGAAAAAATTAGGAACTATTTTCAAGGTTTTTTTGGTGTGGCATCATGAACATTCACAATAAAAAACTTGTCCATGATGCCTATTGTAACCCATTCAAATATAAATATGAAATCTACTAAATTTTTATACATCCATTTCAACATATTACAATGAATGCAAAGTGCAATTCATGAGCATTGGATTTAAAACATTCAAAATGTTTCAACACATTAAAAGTGAATGGTTCAACTCATGTACCATGTTGATAGATGAAAAGATTTCAAAAAAATCATTAATCCATTATATGCATTTTGCAAACAATCTTAAAATCTACCTCAATTTTCATCTCCATAATTCAAAATTATTAAAAAATAAAATAAGGTTCAAATTATGCTCATAAATGAACAATGTAATGAAAGTTATAACTATAAACAATATTGAACATTAACTAGTGTAACAAGTTGCTTGCAAACTTAAAATGGCCATGAAATGTGGTTCAAATGTAGTCAAATTGAAAAGTAATTGTAATGTTTAGGGGTGGAAAAAGACAAAAAAAATTATTGTGTATGGACAAGTGAATTTGAACCTATTGTTGTGATTAAGATGATATTTTTAATTAATTGGTTGGTTATTTTGATTAACAAACAATGGGCCATTTGACTATTCAAATTTTTACATAAACTTAAATCATTTTTTGGGATTATCATAGAAATATATTTTTTCTAGGTCAGTAAATAGAAAATAGGTTTAAGTAGGTTGTGAAAAGGCAAGTAGGTAGGTAGGTGGTAGCTTAACCTACCTAGCAAGCTAACTTACCTAATTATGTTAGTTTAACCTATTTAGTTAGTTTAATCCCTTAGGCATGCAGATAGGTTATAAGTATAAGGAATTGAACTCCTCACTTTTACATTGGGAAACGAAATTTTTACTAATGAACTACACCATCAAAAGGTGATAAACCTTGTTAAGTTTTTTATTTCACATGTTTATTTATGTAAGTAAGCAAAAAACTTAAGGTTGAAAAAGGAAAAAAAACAACCTCTTGGGGTAGGTTGAAGTAGGAAGTAGGAATATAAGTATGTAAAAGGTTGAATGTAAGTAGGTAAGTATAATACATAATTAGATGGATAGACCTAGGTAAACCTAGGCTACCTACTTACTTACCTACCTAACTTAGGTAGTAACTAGATAGGTAGGTAGGTAGACCTAGGTAAAGAGTAGGTAAACTTAGGCTAACTATCTAACCTAGGTAGTAGGTGTGTAAATAAATAGGCCTACATAAGTGAATACGCCTAGGTTAATTACCTAATTAGGTTTACTTACCTAGCAAAAGTAATAAATAGTTAATTTGATTTATTAACTAAAGTAGGATGCCCAATTTGATTAAAAACCATTGGTCATATTGATTAAACATGTCATTTTATTTTGTCAAACTTGATTAGACACTAAAAGAAATTTGCAAATATGCAACTATCCTATTTGTGACTACATGTGACACTGTGTCATGTGCAATTACTTTTAGAACTACTTACTAACTTCACCAAACTTAGGAATGGTTTGTGATTATATTATGACTATTGTGCGACTACTATCTTCTTCATCCTCCTATGTGATGTTTTAAAGATTATATTCATCCAGGAATAAGCCCCCATGGCCCATTAACTGCATGTGTAACCAAAATTTAATCACAAATTGATGTATGATGTATATTATGGGCATGATAAGCATACATATTTGGCATTGTATAATTAAAAAGTCTACTTAGACTCTAATAAATATGTCTTATGAATATTATCAACATATTTGTAGGGTTTATTGTAATTTTTTAATGAAAAGTACATTAAGGGTATATTAAAGCTATAAAAAAGATATTTAAGTTTATATCTACTATATATTTTTTCTTATCAATAATTATGATGTAATTAATTAATTAATAATAACTAGTCATTAATAGTTGATCATTAATTATTCATAATTAATATTCAATAAATTCAGAATTTTTTTTAAAAAAATTGAATGATTAATATTTATAATTATTTATTTATTAATTATTTTTTAAATATTAAATACTATTTAATTAACTAAAAATAGTTAGTAAATCAATTAGTTACTCATTAATAAATTTTTAATATGAAATAATTATTTATTTCATATTAATAATTTATTAACTATTAAATAACTAATAATTAATACTTGATCATGCATATTTAATTAATTTATTAATACTAATTATTGATGGATTTTTACTATTGATTAATTAATTAGTTAATTAGCGAATTAACTACTTAATGAATGAGTTACTTACTTATCGAGTTGACACAATTGACAAGGAAACCAAATTGTGTGGGATAAAAAACATTGTCACAACCTAATTGCAAATTATTTGTAGTTAGGTTGCAATTAGATTTTTTATCCCATATTGTTTGGCTTCCCTTTCAAGTGTGTTAAATATATGATTAAATTCCCTATAAACATTCAAATACACAAGATTTTGTTAAATAGGATGAACTAATTGAAAAAGTTTAATTCTAATTTGGTTAAATCCAAAATAAAATAAAACAAACTTTTAAAAGTTTTAAGACTTACCTACCAACTTACTTCAACCTACTTACATTACCGACCTATCTTAAACTTCCTTATTTACTCACCTATTTTTATTTTAAATGTTTCTAAAATCACAAATGTTACCAGAAGGCACAAAATTATTTATCCACATGTATGAATGAAAGACTTTTTAAAAAATGGTTGGTAATAAATTTGATTTATTTAATATTCTTTGGATACGCCACATCGCAACATGATATTGGTCATTGAAAATTGGTCACTAGTTGCATGATAATTGCATGATAATTGCATGTGTTATATAGTCAACAAATAAAAAATATAGTCAACTCAAATACATATTTCATCAATTGTTTATGTGATAACATCATCATGACATCAACATTTGCAACTAATGTCCCATGCAACTTGTTCAACATAATTACAAATCATTTTAGTTATAAATGTCATTTGTGATTAAAAATTAGTTGCAAACTGAAGTAAAAAATATGTAGATTTTTTCTAGTGAAATGTCCCATTTGTCTAGTACCCATTGGCCATTTTGACCAAGGTGATTAATTTTTTGTTCAATTTAACAAGATTTTCAATTTGATAGATAATCAAATAAATCATTATAACCAAATTCATTAGAAAAAAAATACACATGTCATTTAGGCCATGGGCCTCTAATCAAAATGAACATGTTCCTTAGTCAAGTGGACAAGGTAGTCAACTTGGATAGTTAAAAAAATCATGAATTGTAATAATGATTGGAAAAAAAACCATGGTTTAAACTTGAAAATGACATCATATGTGTTCAAGTGAAAATGAAAAAAGTTTGGACCCATCTAGAACATTAAATCTTCCCTCCTACCTACTACCTAATTTACACCTAGATCCACACCTTTGGGGCTGACTTTTTATTTACCCACCAAACTTACACTCTAATTAAACCCCAAATCACATTTCCTAATAATAATTTGTTCCTTAACATTCATTTTGACCATGCCCATAAAACTTTACATTCAAGCTTACACTAAAGGTTAAAAATTAAACCCTAGACACCAAAACCTTGTAAACTTTAACCCACCATTAAATTTAATCCATGGTCCCCAACCCTAGCCCTACAACATGATTCATAATTTCAACCTTTTACATGAACACAATGCATACCTTATAACCTTAACCTTAAATCCTCAACTTAATATATAAAGATCAACCCCTAATATAAAAACTAAACTTTAAAACCTTAACCCCAAAACCTCAAAAGCTAAACCTTAAAACTTACATCCCAAAAACCTAACACAAACCTTCAAAATTAAATTCAAAAATTTCAAATCATAAACCTCAAGAAAAAAACCTAAAACTTACACCCTTGAAAGACCAAACACAAAACTTAACAACTAAACCTTAAAATTTCATGTTTTAAACCTCAAAAGTTAAACCCTAAACCTATAACATATAGCCCCCATTAACCCATAGCCATATAACCTTATAACATATATAGCATAATAACCATATAACAATATAGCCTAATAGTTTATATAACTTAATATAACCATGTACCACAAATAGCCTTATAACTTATGTAGATAAGTCATAACCCTGAAATAGTGTGTATAACATAGACTATAGTTGGGTAGCCCATGGGTTGAAAAAAATGTTCATGTTAGGTTTTCAAATTTTGGTACCTTATTACAAGACTTTATGGGCAACAAGTAGGAGGAGATGAAGCACCAAATATGAGGTGAAAGTGGGGCTTAATAGGGCACCACGTAAAGAACTTTTTTTTTGTGTGAAACTATGTTTTTTTCTCATTTTTGAAAAATGACCAATGGGGACACTTGTGAAAATCATTTGGTGCAAATTTGGCTAAAAGTCATTTAAAGTATGAACTCTAATTTGCCCCATTGCTAGATTCATTATCTCAATATGATTGCCCCTAAAATTTTCAAGGTGAAAAATTTGGCCTTTCCTTTGTATCTAAAAGTGTTAAAATCTAGCTTTCATTGAAACCTTAAAGCTTTCTAGTTATTCTAATATTGCACATGGGGTTTGCAAGCAAAAAATCAAATTATTTTTTCTAAATTTAACATTTACTTGAACCAAATTGTAATATTTAGGGTGAACAATTGTTTTTGGTATGGATTTGCATGTTTGAAGATTGAATAAACAATTGAGACATCAAATTTCACAAGCAAATCTAAGAACTTGTGAGGGAATCGAACCCTTGAAATTAACCTTTCCAACACAAGTGACCTACAAAATCAAACCAACTTTACATGCATTTACAACTTTTAAAAACCAAATAAAAAGAAACCATAGTAATTAAACTACAGAATGTGGGTAGGCCATGTTGACACAATGGAAACTAAAGTGTTTGGATTGTAAAACAAGCCTTGAATTCAACAAAGATAGAAACATAAGTCATCAAGTTTTTGCATTTGAAGAAACATGCCTAGGAAGCCCACAAAACACCCTAACCATTGAAAGAAAACATGGTTTTTTAGAAGGTCAACTTAACTAAAGTGTTCACATTGTTCATTTTGATTAAAAGCCTAGAGCATAAAAAAACATGTTACTTTTGATTACATTTAATTAATATTAAAATTTTGACCAAATGTCAAGTCATACATTTAATCAAAAGACACGAGAAAAAGGTCCATCAAAATGGCTAGGGCATAGTCAAATCAACCATATTGATTTGGTGAATTCACCTACTTGCCAAGCGTAAGCTATTTACTTAACCTATTATAGCTAATAGATTAGCTTATGCCTAGACTACCTACCTAACTAACTCAACATGTCAATTAATAAATAAGATTAGGTAGGTAGCCTAGGCTTAATTAGGTTATAAATAATTTAGGTTTAGTTAGGATAAGGTTAGGCTACTACCTAGGGAAATTAACCTATGCTTAATTAGGTTATAGGTAACTTAGGTTTAGCTAGGTAAGTTATTATTAGGTAAGGTAGGCTTATGACTAGGTATATTTACATAGGCTTAAATAACCATATAACTAGCTAGCTAGGCATAGGTAGCCTATAATTAAGCCTATGTAGGTAGCTTAACATATTTACATATCTACTTAGGCCCACTTAGTAGGCTACTTAGGCCTAGTTGACCTCATTGAGGCTACTTAAACAAGGCTAGGCGGCTTCATTTAAGCAACCTAAGCTAGGTGGCTTAGTTTAGGCCTAAGTAGAATAAGTAGGTAAATAAATAAATTATTATTATTTCACATATTAATTTTTAAAATAAAATTCAAATTATATTTTTTTGTTGTTATTCAAATATTATTGTTTCATTTGACCCAAAAAAAACTAGATAAAGAAAACCTAGTAAAAAAGACTAGTAAAATACACATTGTCAAAATGGCTAAGTCCAAAATGACATTTTGGTCAAATTTTAAAAAATCACCTTATGAGGTGATGGTGCAATGGTTAAAGACTTGAGTTTTCATTGTGGAAATGAGAAGTTCAAATCTCCACACTTGCAACCTAAGCTATTTTGGCTACTTAGGTTGAGTAGCTAAATAGCCTAGATGGCCTTGTTGAGGCCACCTAAGTTAGATTTCGTGATTTAGTCACCTAGGTGGTTTAGCCTAGCCTAGGCCTAAGTAAGTTAGGTAGGTAAATAAATAAATAAATAATAAATTTTTTGCATATTATAGATTTTTTGTTGTTGCCCAAATATTGTTGTTTCATTTGATTAATTAAAAAACCCAACAAAAAAACATGGTCAAAATGGTTGGGTCCAAATTGACTTGTCCAAAATGGCAATTTAGTCAAGTTGGATTAAAGGGTATAAAAACCACTCAAGGGGGGGGGGGGGGGGGGTTTTGTGAAATTTCAGTAAAAAAAATGGTATTTTCTTATAGTGCATCATAACAATATCAATATGGTGCCACTCTCCATTGTTTAATGCATTCTTCATATGGGAAATTATGTAAAGTATAAAATTGTTGTGCAAATGTGCGCACTAGTGGTAGATGAATAATGAGCCTATTACAAAGTGTTGACTTCATAAAGCCAAAGTACAAAAACATTTTTTGTTTTCCCTATTGCCTACCATCTACCCCCTACCCAATTTAGCCAATTTCACATACTTTGAAAAGTTAGATACAAGTAAAAGAAATGTTGTCACAAGGCACCACATTTTGGTTAAAGGATCAAGTCAAAAGGGGGCACCATACATGTTACCGCACTCAATTCATTATGAGCTGAACATGTCCTAGTCATAATCAAGGTCTTGCTTACATTGAAATGTTCACCCACTATCATATTTTGTTCATCCACCTTGTGGGTTGGGCATAGTAAAAAGCTAATTTAATAACTTGAAGGTGTTTGGTAAATGATGCATCACATTATAACTATAATTTTTTTAGGTACACAATCCCAAAAACATTCATGACACTATGAATTGGAAACCTAATTTCTCCTTCTTGAATTATAGCTTCTTTAGCCCCTACCAAAATAAATAAAATTCATGGACTTATGACTTGCATGAACATGGAAAAATATATGTAAAAGGAAAAAAATGGGGTGAAGTGCATAAAGGAAAAAGTTGTGGGGCTTTCCTCTGCATTCATTCTTCACTAATGATTCAACAACAACAGATACATCCTTAGTCACCATTGAAGGCAACATGGTTTTCAAATCCTAGTGAACTACTTAAACCTATTGGATATCCAATTCAAAGGCCAAATGTGAAACTCCAAAATTGAAATAAGGTATTTAATGCAATTAGATGTTTTCACTTTTGAACTCCAACAATGATTTGAAGGCCCAAAAGTTATCATTAGTGAACTTAAAAATCTAATCATAATTTATATTGGAAACATCACCTTAATAGACTTTGATGGCTACCACAAGGTCATGCACAAACACATCTCCGAATTGTGTAAATTTGATGAGAACATGCACAAATTTCAACAATGACAAAATGCAAGAAAGTTTAAACATAATTTGGAGGTCACAAAGGTGCTCATAATTCAACATAACTTGATTGTTTGTAAGGTTGTCCAATGCCATCTTCATAAGGAACATTTTACATTTTGTCATAATTTTCTTGGTTAAGCTCAACATCAAAATCCATCTTATCTTGACATTCTGGAAAATTTTCATCCCTTTTATTGCAATGAACTCCACAAGTTTTATGAACCCAAAGTGCATTTTAGGTGAATGTGTACAAACATTATGAAATTTTGAAGGTGCATCGCCAAAGGTTGTCCCACAAATGTTTAGATTACCAAATTAATGCAGTGGGCCATATAGTGGACCCCAATAGAATGAGGAACATAAGTGTCATTAACCTATTTTGTAACACCAATATTTGTTCCTTGAAACAAATTAACACAATCTATCCCAAAACAAATGAGTTTTTTGAATAATCTAGTATTTGGGCAAACCATTACAAACCATCAAAACCTCCATAAGAATGTTGGTCAAGTCATCATTCCCTAGTCCTTTAAACAACTAGTCCAAAAAAATGAAAATGATATCCTTAGTTAGTTTTGCACCACACACAAATGAACAAACAACCAAGATTGGTTGTTAACTATAAAATATTCATCACAATTGAGATCGATACAATGATCACCAGTGCTCTAATTGCCCTCATTATTTCTTGATGCATGAATTCTACCATTGTCTAGCTAGAGCTATCACTTTAGTGCTTCTTGTTGTTTTTTTGGCAGTACCAATAATTTAAACAAAAGCTTCATTTCATCTTCCATGATGGGATGTCCTTGTTACAACAAATGTAAAGTTGTGGCAAATTGGACAACTTTCCTCACTTAATCTCTTGCCAACCCATTTACAACTTGGGTAATAACACTCTTGCAGCTATGGGAAACATGGAATTTTTTGTTTTTGGTATGTTTGCAAACCTTGGAATAATAATAATCCCCTTTTTTCACATTAATCCCAATATTCTTATCAACTTTCTTATGTCTTACATGCTTATAAAAAGGAATCCCACTTAAGAACAAAAAAATTATCTTTCCCTTCCATCTCATTATAAAGCATACATTTAATAACATGTAAGCTACCATCTAACCTTTAAAAAAATCATGCATATGGAAGTTTTGTAGTTCAAAAATCAGGTCCAAACACAATGCTAGGGCCCACATAAGCTATTACTTCTTAATTTTTCATATTTGAAAATGGTAAGTTGAATTAATGTTGAATTTTTTAATATGATTTTGTAGTAATGTTTTGAATATATTACACATTATATAATAATATATTATTCATTCTATGGCGTGGGAGCATCGTCATTCATAAAATATTCATCATTTGAATCATTTGAAAGATCAATATTTCCTCAAGAAAATAAAGGAAGGGAAGATGCAAAAGGACCATGAAATGATGAAACTAAATTGGAATTAGGTATGACAAGAGGCCCACCCATAGTAAAAGGGTTCATATTGGAAATATTTGAACTTGTAGGATTGTGGAAGTAATGGTGGCATTGTGAAAGGAATGGACTGGGGAGAATCTAGATTTTGGATAATCATTGGAGGTAGAAAAGAAATGTAAAAAATAGAACTAAAACCTACAAACAATTTTCAAACAAAGTTAAAATTATAATTCAAACAATGAAAAATAGAATTGAAACTTTGGAAACACCTTCAAAGCAACTAAAAAACATTTGATTTTGCTCTTTGTAATGCAACATTCCACAATGCACATTACATTTATACACAACATTATTGAAGTACATAGGAAAAGGTAGAAAGGGAGGTTTGAGCTTCATAAACCTTGTTCAAATAGTAACACAACTAAAATGAAAAAAATATACAAGGACTTAGAAGGGAGATTTGAACTTGTCAACCCTTGGTCAAATTGCTTTAGCCTTGAAATGGAGAAAATTAATTTCAAATTACCATGGTCAAATTGCATAGAATCACATCAAACCCATTTAAAGATGGCATGTACCTCCCCTACACATTTAATTTGCAACATTTCCATACGAAAAAAGAATACTGAAAATATAAAAGGAAATGGAGGCACACTATTCATTTGCATTGTGGAGAATCACATAGCTCATCCAATTGCATAGCTTGGTAAATCACATAAAATTGCATAGATCACCAAATCACATAGAATTACATTGTTTGGGTTATGGTTTAAAGAATTGCATGTTAGCTCTTGAGTGTTTCACACATTGCACAAAGTCCATAAAGTTTTGTGGAAATCTAAAATAATCAAGACTCAACAAGGAACCCATTGCACCTTACTCACCTTCATCCTACACACAAACAAAACCTTATAAGCCTACACAAAACATGAGAGTTGCAAAAAACTTGTACATTCCAATTGTGATGATCAAAATACCACAATCCATGGAATTTTTGAACCACCACCAACTTCACAAACATTAAATCCCTCATAATGTCTCAACAAAATGTCAAATATCACAATGTTTTATGAAACTTGTTTTATGAAACTTGAAGCTATGTGACAAAACATAATATGTATAAAAAAACTTCAAAGCTAGGCAAATACTCCCTTGAGTTAGCTAGCATGTTGAATGTTTGTTATGTGACAAAACATATTATGTCTAAAGAAAAAGTCAAAGTGAGGCAAATACTCCCTTGAGTTAGCTAGCATGTTGAATGTTCACTATGTGACAAAACATATTATGTATAAAAAAACTTCAAATCCAGGGAAGTACTCCCTTGGGTTAGTTAACATGTTGAATGTTCTGCTACAAACTTTCATTGTGAATGGGCTTTTTTAACAATGAAAATATATGTGGCCATTGGTTGAAATTAATGGTTTTCATTCTGGTGATGTGGCAACATTGGTTTAAGGTGGTGATGATGGGGTTTGATTAGGTCATTTTTTGGCCCATCCCAATTGCTTATGTATATTTTCCAATGATGGAAAGTGTGGAAATGGGCTAGATTGTTTTTCCCTATTGTAGTAAAGATCTTATTACCCCTTGTAGCCATCTTTATTTCCCTTAAATTATTTTATTTTTTTGGACTATTACTTCAACAATAATGATTGAACTTGAGGTTGGGGCTTGTGGGGTTTGACTAAAGGAACCAATCTTTTTATTTAAATCTTTTAGGGGTTTAATTTTGCTAAGGTTATTGTTATTTGGTAGTTGATCTTTTGTTTTAGTTTCTAGGTGGGTCTAGTATTAAACATTGATTTCTACATTTTCAAACTGTTCCTTTTCTTTGTTCATTACTCCAATTTCTTGTATAATAGGAAGGGGTAGGGTAGACACACCTATCACCAAACGATATCCTATCAGCAAACATTTTCAAGTTTTCCCTCATTTTAGAAGCAAATTGAAGGTTTTTTTATGTCATTGGAAGTGCAAAACAAAGAGCTATAAATGTTTTTTGAACCTCAAAAAAAAGGAACAAAGCAAAAAACACACGAATAGAAAGAGTGATATATTGTTTCAAATTTTATCTCTAGACCCCCTTGCTTCCAATAATTATATCTTGTTCATTTTTCATTCATTTATCATGATTTCAAAGGTTACATATGTGTTATTTCAAGATCTATAAAACTTGTTTAAAATGAAAGACAAAAAAACAATATTTAGATGAAAATATTTTAAGGTGTACCACATAGGACGAAAAGGGTTTAGTCCTTACTATATTATTTTTTTATCTTATATTTTGATCCCCATAAAAAATAATGAATCAAAAGTTGTTAAAATTTTCAGAAGAACTATATTTTAGACCATTAAAATTTTAAATTTCATCATAATCATCCATAAATATGTCTTTACATGGTAAAAAAAACTAGATAAAAAAGATTAAAAAATGTGATGTTGTGACAAGATTTTGGTACACCTTAAAAAATTTAGACCTAATTGAAGAGCTTAAGCTTCAAAATCATACTGGACACTTATCAAAAAACCAAAGCACAACCCCCTTCACTTTGAAAGGGCATATCTTATTCATTTACCGTTAGATTGGAATGTTTTTTTACAGATTTGGATGCACCAAGTGGAGGACTACAAAATTGTTTGAAGTTCCAAAAACAACAGACCATGGAGAAGAGAGTTATAATGATCCATCGTTAAGTGTTCAGTGATAGGCATGTTTATCCTAATTGAATTCATATGTGGTGCTTTGACTGATCTACATGTATGCACCTCAACTTCATTTTTGTGACAACATGCTAACTAAGCTAAAGGTGAAATAACTGCTTGCAAGAGAGGAACCAATTCTTCCATACCCACATCTTGAATGACTTGTGTAGGTTGCCTCATATGGGGGACTTTCAATGACACTATCTAGGGCCTTTTCATTTCTCCTATGAGGATCTGTCAAGTCCACAATGCGGTTTGTTGGCCCATTCATTAGAAATTGTTCTTCCAAATCCTTTCCCTCCTCAACTTCATTCTCATCACTTTCCATTTCTTCTGCAGTCCTCTTGTTGCCCCCCTACTTTTCTAGGGGACCAAGTCATGGGACTAGCATCTGGATCCACTGCCTTTTCTTACTCTCCGATGTTGTTTCCTATTTTTTTGGGGGACCAGTTCATAGGGGTAGCATCCAACCCCACCACATTCACTTGCTCTTTATGCACCTCTAGGTTAACATCAGGATTGGAAACATTTTGGTTGTGTTTGTTGTTTGGTCCTGTGGCTTTCTGGCTAGATGGACCTCCTCCTTGTTCTTCATTTTCCCTCTTTGCCAACCCACGGTATTCACATTATTTTGAGACATATAGGGTAACCAGGGTGGTCACTGAACACTTAGTGTCTCAGAGGTCTGCGAATTTCTGGAGAATGCTCCTTTGAATTTCATGCTGAAAGAGGAATTATAGCCTTACTATTTGCACACCCACAGAAAGTTGAATCCTTAAAAAAAAATGAAGAAATGAGTCAGATGTGACCCTCCAAAGTAGGGGGGCGTCAAATGGTGGAAACGAAAAACCACAGGAACACTTGGAAGACTATTACTGAACACCCAAAAGAAGTCTTTGAAAGTCGCTCTATTGCTTTTATTGTTCAAAGATTATTTGTAGATCATAACGTTGCGCTCTTATAGCACTTTAAATCACTTAAATTGAACAAGAAATGAGAAAGTTATGAACTTTGAAAGTAAGAGGGGTAGAAGAGAAGGAAAAAGAAGAAAAACATGTTTTATAACTTGGAAAAGCTTATTTCTCTTTTTGGTCTTCTACAATTACTCCTTTGCCTCTGCTGTTCAAAGACGAATTGAAGAGCTCAAGTTACAGCTCCCGTGAAGTTTTAAATCGATCAAAATGAAGAAGAGATGAGGAAGATAATAATAAAATGTTCGGTCATAGGTGGTGTTCGGTCATAGGGCAGGCTACCATAGTTATATCTAGTGATATTGTTTTCAATGTGACACCATCGATTAGCATCCCTAGAGGGATTTAGAAATTAAATGTTGACATATTTTTAGAACCTGTCTAAATAGTAAAAACCTAATTGAAAAGTGCTACCAAACTAAAATCAGAGTTCAAATCAGGGTTTTTTTTTCTTCAAATTCCTCAAGTAGGTCCATAAGAGGATCCCCAGATTTAATTAGCATTAAATGGCGACTGTCCTAGGTGGGCTGTAGCATTTTTTACAAAAGTGCTCCTACATGTGACTACCTAGGAAGAGCCTAGGTCTAGGTATGACTAATTTAATTATTTTATTTCAAAAAAAGGAAAAAAATCCATATAAATGACCAAAAACTCCCCTTTTTTCACTTTCTGGAAAAAAATTCAAGCAAAAATAAAAACACAGGTCCAAACTTGGCCAAAAAAATTAAAAATTATAATTTTTTTGTGTGCATTCTGACGAAGTTCCACACCAAAACAAAGCCACTAGTTATATGTGGTGAGTATTATTTTGGGTGATTTTTTACTAATTTCTTACTTAGAAAACATAGTTTCAACCTAAACAAAGGAATGTATGAAGAAGATCACAAATTCACCTGAAACAAACACCTGCAATTGTCTAAATAAGATGAACTCTCCAACCATTTCAAAATTTGTGCAACAATTCTTTGTTTTAGCTTAATTTCCATTTTTCCTACTAATGACATTTCAAAATAGCCAATAATGCATACAATGAAATGACTTTGTGTTGCCAAGAGGGCCATTTGTGTGTACTCAAGTTGCCATATGAACAACCTAGCCAAATTGGAAACAAACACATGGATTATGTGGCAAGTTTTTATATCATACCAAATAATGTGGGTGGTTTCCAAAATCAAACTGAACCGTGAGACTGTTTTAGCCTCTTTATTGCATGTACTCCTTTTGCCTTATGTGCATGTATACATGAGAAGCCAAAACAGATTTTCACAGTTCTATTTTCGTTTTCTACTTCATGTGTTAGAGTATCCCCAGCGGTGCTCAATATGTGACCCTCCACATTAAAATTGGATGAAGAAACAAGCTACTAGCGACTCAGGGGCCCCTGTTGGTGAGCATGCATGGTACACAACATCGGATTGTTACCTACAATTGTCACACTCTGCAAAGCATCACACCAAGATTGTTGTTTGTAAAGGAGATGACCTTTTTGAAGGTGAAACATATCAGCAGTCAAAGGACTCAGTTGGAGCAGAGTATGCCGCTATGGAGAATAAAACATAGGGTGCTTCTCTCTCAATTTGAAGCTAACACTTCTATAGCCAAATGAGCATATTAGGTTAGGATGTTATTTCAGGAATTATTGGTATTCAAGCCAAAGGAACCTGTGAGGTTATCATATTATTTTAGGAGTTACTGCTATTGAAGACGGTAAGCATCAACTGGATCTTTCCATGGAAAACTACTGAAAATTTCTCCTTGGTTCCGATTTCTGTCAACCTGAGAAGAATTGACACAGTTAACCATATAATAGGGATATGGATTTATCAGGTCTAACAACAAAACCGCAATCCATCAGCAAGCATGAAAATGCAGAAATCTAACTCTAGAGAAAACTGAATACAAAGACCGAGAAACAAAAACTGCTAGGGTTACACGTGCGGATCCTTCTATTTCCCGGGCCCCCCCCCCCCTTTGACATCAGCTCCAGTTGATGATCCGTAGGTGACGTTGAATCGCTAGCTGAGGATGAAGTGAAAATGTGTGATTGTGGGAGAGATCCAGGTGATCATCCCTCTGATGCCTCCCGTCTTTTCCCGTCGATCTTCCACTCTCTCGATCCATCTGGCACCGTGCTCTTGTGAACTGGAAGTTTAGCATTCTTGAGCTCTCGACAACAGATAGATGGGCAGGAGAAACACGACGATGCAACAAACCCTAAAGTTATATCTTTGTTGAAAGAATTTTCTTTTTCCAATAAAAGCCCAGCTCTTTGGACTAGGTGTTCGTTACCTTGCGCTTGGCTACAGGGCTCTGTAGGAGGTCATCTACCTCTTCTAGTCAAGGTGCTGAAGTACCCGGACCAGTGGAGGTTCAAGACCCGATTAGGTTGATGGCTACACACTTAAGTGAAAGGTAGACGACGAGTGGCAGTTTCCTGGCGGTTTGGGTTAGGAAAATGGTTTTGCTCCTGCATTTTCGCAATGTCCTGAGGCTGGTAAAGGCGCAGCAAAGCTGTACACCTGCTAGAGAAGAGTGTAAAAAATATAATCTGACTACTACTACTCCCTGTTTCTGATTGGTCCAGGTGGTTTCTTACTAGTTGTCTCCCACCTAAATCCAGTTTCAGTTTTATGGGTGGGGTTGCAAAAAGGTAAATAACCAAACTTGGATGTGAGAAATATTATGGCGTGGTCATATATAGAGCACCAATGAGGATGCTCGTACACCTTACGTGAAATAATATAAGGTGTTGGAGTTTTGAATGTGGCAAGTAAGATGAATGATGCAATTGTGAGGTTCTACAAGCATTCAAGCAAATCTTTCATTACATATTCATTGTTTAGGTGATAACTCGATGTGTATGAGCTAATAGATTGTGAAAGGCTTCCTCTTTACTTGTTGTAACTTCTAAACTCATAAGCACCCTTGCATTATGACTATGATCTTTGGGTGTTGGTCCTTTAGGGTGACTAAAAAATATATGCTTACGCAATTTTTTGTAGTTTTTTGGGTGGAAAACACAATATATAACAACTTTCAATGATTGTAACATTATTATAAATTGAAAACATTTTTAAGCACAATAAATGATTTTAAAAAGTGGATTAAATATAATTGGTTTTACATGGTATTTTATAGATATTTTATGTTTGTCCAAAACAATACACTTTCATTTCATCCCATGAAAATATTATGTTACATAAATCACTTTGTGCAACAAATTGAGCCATGGACACGTAACATATATGTGCATCTTTTGATATGTGCATTGGCCTTGATACAATCAACAACAACCCATTAAAATGTTTACAACTTGATTGAATTGAAAAAAATGTTCACCTTTCCAAACAAAAATTTGGGTAGCCTATGACATTGTGTCATTTCTTTCTTTGTTGAAATCGATTTGTACTAGTGCTCTATAAAGTTTTCAAGTAAAGTTTTTAATGATCAAGTGGCATAATGATCAATTTGTTGATTTATTTGTGTTATTTTCCTTTTCCTTGTTGAATATTTTAAAATACTTGTTGGAGATAATAAAAAGGACCATGCATCTAAAGTTTTGAATCGTAAATGTAATTATCCTCTAATTGATGATTATATAAAAAATAATTTATTTAGACCCACTAAGGTTATTTTTTCCCAATTATGGCCTTCAATTTGTAACTAACCTGTCGATATTTTAAAATATAAAAACAACTAAATATTTGATTTTTTTGTGCCACCTTAAAGATTGGCACCTTTCTATGACTTGAAACCTATAACCTTTGGGTTCATAGTTATTGCATTCTAAAACCATTTTGCACAAATTAAAACCCAATGCCATGAAAACTTGAACCAACATATATGAGGAATAAATAAAATATATCATTAGTTTTTAAAAAGTGCTAAAATGGGTTGAAAGGTTGAAAGAACTTTTACATTCGGGATCCACTACAAAATATGTTCTAGAATCATATGCAAATGGATTCCAACAACACCAATTTGTCTATACATAAGATTGCGTACTTGTGTGATGACATTAGATTTTCCATGTGATTTTCATCAAAATGATTGCCCCTTATCAAAATTTTCAATCACATAATAATACATGTTGCAATGCTACACCCAACAGTTGCCAATTTCCCAATAAGTTTGGATGATATGTGTATGCCAAAGATTCCCCATTTAAATGATCATGGAATTTTGTGTTAAGTCTAAAGTCAAGTAGACCAAGTTGACTTTATAGGCCAAAACACATTAGCCACATTTGGATAGTTGGAATTTGATCAATTTGATTTGAATGTATTGGCAATATTTAATAATTAAATAATTTGGACATTTGATTTTGGGTGCATAAAAGTTTTGAAGTTTGTGATGATGAACTAAAATGGATGGTTAGGTGCCAAACAATATGACTTAATACCATTTTAAATAGTTCATTCATTTTAAATTGGAAAAAATCATTACAAATTGTAATTCGTTGGAAATGATTACACCATAGTTTAAATTTACAAGAAAGGGAAATTTTTTGAATCATGTCACAAGGTAGATGCAAGCTATGGTGGCTCATTTTTGTGACAAAACAATGTTTTTCCCCTAAGTACCCTTTGTTCAAATGCATATGGTGATTAATATATCTTTAGATCTATTTATTGGGACTTGGATTTAAATGAATAATTTCATTATGAAGAGAACTATATGGTTATTTATTGACAAAAAATTCATTTGTTAGTAGTAATGAACTTTTGAAGTCAAAAAATATGGACTAGTTATTTCACTAGATCACAAAATGGAATTTTTTATATTGATTCACATTTCAAATTTGTTATTGAGACTCAATATATAATGTAATACAAGATGATAAAGTCATATGAAGAATCTTTTCTTTGAAAACCTTAACCATTTAATAGTTAAGGACTTTTGAATGGTTAAAATTTCACCATATTTTCATAAGTCCATATGAATTGCAATTTTTGTTTGTTTTTTAATTTCTTTGTTCTAAAAACATATGTTTTTGAAAGTTTTAAATGAGGCATTATTCCTTTGGACTTTGTGCATTTTCCTTTTAAGCCTTTCAAATTTAAAAATGACATCAGCTACATTAAATACAAGTTTTCACATAGATTTGGGAAGGATTGTATGTGATTGAACATGTATTATTCAAAGATTAGAATAATAATATTTTAAAAAATAACAACTATGTCCATCTCAATCATTTAAAAAAACCTTGTATGGACTTATAGAGAGTGTAATTTTTATTACTATTGACATTGTACCATGCATTCATCCCACATATAACCATATAAAAAGGCCATGGCCCTTCCATCTATATTTGTGTTGGATATTGATTGTATGTAACCCATAAGAAACAACCACCATAATAAACAATAGCTACATTAATGAATATGGAAAAATGATATAATGTCAAATATTTGCAAACCATCCACAAAGTATTGTTGACAAGACCTTGTTTCATGGTTTAAAAAGAGAAAGAAATATTAGATAATGTGGGCATAAATGACTTTTAAAAAGTAATTTTTTATATTGATTAATGTTAGATTAGGGCATGTAATTGAAGATTTTTATTACAATAAAGCATGTCCACCAACAATAGTACTAAAATGGGTTTGAACCAATGATCAATTAGTATATCATTCTTTTTATATTAGACTAGTATTGATATTATAGGACCTTCCTATTTTTCATTCTAATTGGATATAAGTATGCCCATAAGGGTGGGTTGGTGTGGTATAACTCTAGTATCAATGCTTGCATTTTGTGCTACATATGAATTTGACCATAGTCACAATTAGCACAAAATGAACCAAGATTCTAGAACTTTGGTGCTTTAAATTATAAAGAATTTTTTAAAAACTAATTTTGATTGTATGACACATGCACTTTAAATTATGTGTAAATTATTTTTGCATTTAAGATTAATTTACATTTACATATTTCATATGTGCTTGACAATACATTAAATAATGTTTATTTAGTAGTCCTTATACTTGTAGCTTTAAAATATTTTTAATTTTCATTTTTTAAACATGTCATTAAAATTTTGAAAAATGTACATGGTATAATTTTCATGACATTCAATATCTAATAACAAAAAAATTTTATGGTTCAAATTGGTGCAATTTGGCATAAGTTTGTTAGTCCTATTCATTCTTATATACCATGTTAATATAAGAATGTTATAATTTTCGTGATTATGATAAAAAATATTTTTTGGAAACATTGAACACATTAAACTATACATCAAGTTTATAAATTGATTTTATGTTCATTGCAACTTGAAAAACTCATTGGTTATTTCAAATCAAAAACGTAATATAAAGAAAAATAAATAAATTTATAGTTGAATTTGGTGAATTGGAGTTGTTTATAATGTGACATGTACCTTTTTGGGTTCACTATAATTATGATTGTAGCCATATGAATATTAGTATGGTATTTGTGTTTGAAGATCAAAATTTTGAAATATGTTTTGCACACAACACAAAACTGTAACATGGAAAAAGGAAAATCGAGTTGAATTGGAGTTTATAACTTTCAATTAATAAAATGCATGATTTTGAATAGGGTGAACCCATCCTTGGGTGGTACCACTAGGAACCACCGCAAGGAATGGTTTAAGAACCAAAAACAACCAAATCATTTTTTTGGGCCCTTTTCATTAATTTTTTTCACAATTATAAATTATTATTATTTCATGTTTATCAATTGCATGCTTTAATATATGACTTGAAATTTAGTTGGGAATTTAAAATAATTGGAAAATTTAAAAATATATATTCCTAATTAAAATGGTCCCTTAAAAAATTGACAGCCTCAGATTTGGAAATTCATAACTAATTCATATTTAATCAATTAATTTCCAAATAAAATATAAAAAATTACTTCCATATTAATTTAGAAAAAAATTCATAAATCATGTTCCAAATTTGTGTTCCTGACAAAAAATTTCAAGGAAAAATACAAGCGTTACATTCTTAAAACTTTTTCTAAATGCAATGATTAAGAACATCAAAATAAAAAATATTCTTGATATTATTAAGATTTAAAAATCTATGGAACCTAATAAATGTATTTTTTAGATTATGAAAATGTTCATTTAAGTGTTTCTTATGATTTTTCAAAGTTCAATGGGCCTAGGAAAATTAAGGTGTGACATTCCTAATGGTACCACCCAAGGACAGGATTGCCCAACATTTGAGTACAACTTGAAGCCCTAAAAATAAAAATATGTCCATATTGAGCATGCCAAATTTGAGTAAACCTATTGTGACTTATTTTGATATAAATTTAAAAACATGTTTCCATATTACATTTAAAGGCTCTTTAAGGTTTGAATAGTTTAAGTGCAACCATTCATTTAAATGAAAAAAAGTGTGTGGGTGCAAAGAAAATAATAAAAGCTAGACTTACCTACGTGGGTGACTGTATATTATAAGGTATTTTCATAATATTTTATAAATTATTTTTTTGGGTTTGAAAGTTGAAAAAAATCAAAATTGACCCAAGAATATGTTACAATAGAATATTATATTTAAAAAGATTCTCCTAAAAAATATGTCATGTTAAAAAAATCTCTCCAAAAATTGAATTTTTGTAATGTTAAAAACATTGGTTACAATGTTTAATGAATGATTTTGAATATTCTATTATCATTATATTCATTCAAAATCATACCACATGTTTCCATAGTATATTCTAAAAGCATTATCACAAATGCTTTTAAATGACTTGCAACATTAATATTAATTTTGACATTAAAACATGAAAAATTAAACATGGTTGCAATTGTTTTGATTCCTATTATTGTGACTACATATGTGTCCATAATGCATTTAAAGTCTTTGAATGGTTTGAGTAATCCAAGTGCACCCATTGATCTAAAGTAAAAAAAAATGCCATAATGTATTTAAAGTTTCTAAAATCTAAATAGTCCAAATGTGAGCATTGATCTAAGTTTTAAAAACATGTGTATTAATGCACTCAAAGTCTAAGTAGTTTAAATGCACCCATCATTTACCAAATGATAAACAATTGAATTGTCATGGAAATTAACACCCTTAAAATATAGACAATGATTTTTTAAAGATTGTTCAAAACTATCAACCTTGCAACATCAAAATGTTCAAGTAAAAGAAAAACAACAATCAATGATCAATAATCAACCCTAAAGTGCAAGTATAAATTTTGAATCACAAGGCTTTGGAAAATCAACATTTAGTTTACCTAAGTAAACACATGGGCCCATGTTGCCAATGAACTTCATAACACAATTTGATCATTTTAAAAAGTTGTCAACCCAAGACTATAGGTCCATTGGGTCTTGGCATGGTTAGGTGGACCAAAACCTGACAAAAAAAACTTGGCCCAAAGTCCATTTTGCAAGCTTTATAGTGTGCACAGTGTTGACACATGATGATGGCAAAATGATATCTATCCATTCTTAACAATTTTTTTCCATATATGATTTATGCATTATAGAGGCTAGTGATTTATATGTCTGCAAAATTTAAACTCAAAACACCTTTAAATGCTATGGACTTTTTAAAGTAAGGTTTGTTTTTCAGCAATCAAAAGTCCATAATGTAATACTTCTAATTCATATGATGCAAAATTCTTTTGCATTGGTTTTATTAATACATTTCCACCTTGAAACCAATTCCTTAACCAAGTTTTAGATCCATCATTGAACCAAATTGAAGTCCATTAGCCTAATTGTAGTTGACATTACACCCCAAATTTTCAATTTCAAAAGTCCATAATTCTTAAGATTTTATGTTTTTTGCATTAAAAAAAATTTAAACCATGTAAATATTAAAGTCCATTATTTGAAAATGAGTTCTTATTAACCAAACCCATTATATGTAATAAGATATAACACTTGTAATCACACCCACTATAGAAAAAGTACCTTTGTGATGCCAAAATTGGTCCACCCTACCATGCCAACAACCCATCGGATCATTTGTGCCTTGTTAAACAACCTTGAAACATCAAAAGTGCATAAGACACAAAAGATGAAAATGAACATTGAAATGGAATAGTAGGCGTTGAAATTAACATATTGACAAACTTTTAGTAATTATACACAAACATTGAACTTCATGTGTTAATCATCCTAAAAGTATCTAACCTCCCTTATTTGATCTTCATGTTCATCCAATGATTTTACCTATATCTTATATAATAAGATTTTCTAATGATAGAACATGCAATAAAAAAAATTGTCTTTCATACCATTTTACTAGTTTTTGAAAATCAATACAAGCACATCTAGTTTTGTAATTTTGAGGTGACATTCTCTCAAGTTCATGAGAAAAATCGTAATTTTGAAAATATTCATTTAGTTTCAATTTGAGATTTAGGCTTGTAAGTATATGTTTATTTAAAAAAGAAACATGTAAGAACATCGCTAAATGTGCTTCCACCATTTCAAAAGTTGAACAACCTCTTCTTCAACATAATAATATACCAAAACACAAATATCTCAGATGTTAGCATTGCATCATTATTTTCTTTAGTAGATGTTGGAATATCAAAGAGGGAATTATTTACATCAAAATGTTTGTAGTGCATTGTTGCCACCAATAGGATTTAGAACCTTACTAACTTTCACCAACAAATGAATCATGGGTTTTTTTGTCACATTTGGCAACAAGAATTTGAGCTATATCCCTACCAAGAAACTTCATGATGCATTGCAAATTCTTGTAACAAAGGTTGAACATGAAAACAAATATGTTGTGGGCCCTTTCATTTTGAAATTCACACACACAAAAAATTAATAATTTCAAAACACATTACTTTTATTGCCATGCATAAATAAAACTTTTAGTTTTAAATTGACGTCCTTACATTGTAAAAGTAGTTAGCAATGTGCATGATAATTATATTTCCTTTACATTTAATGATGATCATGGTGGTGGCATGTAATGCATCTAAAAAGAGTCGGTAACCTTTTGATTGATTTAGAACATATTACTTAACAATGGCCATCAAGGTTTCCATGACGACACAAATAATTGCCCAAGTTAAACTAGATGACATTTTGACCTTTAATGATTACATGGGGAGAATGTCGCAACCCTAATTTTGGGCTTGTGACCAAGGCAAGGGCTTGTGAAATGCAGGCCAAGAATGAAGCCCGGGAGTCACATTTCGTACTCTCGAGAGTGTAAGAGAATGTGAGGAATGAACCCCAACATTGCCAAATGAACTCCCACTTTGGGAGTTGCAATCCCAATGGACTCCTAAATCTTCAGGGGGTAATTTCAGGGGTTAAAATTCATTGAATTGAAGATTTCCTTATATCATTGGAAAGTTCTTAGAACGTAGATGTTTAAAATGAATTCACATGATCCATTTGGATATTTAAAACATAAGTTATGGCCAAAAGAAGGGTTGGGAGTCAAACTGCCAATTTGACTCCCGACCACTAAAAGTTGGGAATCACTCGGTTTATTTGCATGTAGGTGGGTGCCACATATTGTTAGAAAGCTCTCAATGAAGGCTACAACTTTATTTCAGACCCCATTTCGATCAGAAGTTTACAGAAGAAGTTATGGGCTTCCAAAGTCTCGGGACAAAATGACATTTGGTTACTAGCCTCATGGCCAGACACAGAGAATACTATAAGGGGGAAGGTGGTGGCTTCCCCCAAGTTCGGGCTATGGTGAATCTTGTGAGTCCATGTTTGCCCATGGCTTGTCCACCCACTAAAAATGTTCCAACTATGCATTAACCAACTTGTTGGTTGGTTTGTGTAGGTTCGTGTGAGTAATTGACTTACTTGTCATTCTTCCTGGTCCTCATCTTGAAGCTCCAGCACGCCCTTTTACCCCCAAAGTGTTGCAAACCAGGGAGCACGCCCCAATTCCTTTTCTTTCCACTATTTTCAACTTTGGATTTGCAGTTGAATCCATTAAGGAGTTTAGGGGTGTGTCATTTTGATTGATTTAGAACATATTACTTAATAACGGCATCAAGGTTTCATGACAACACAAATAATTGCCCAAGTTAAACTAGATGGCATTTTGACCTTTAATCATTACATGTGATAACAAATGTTGATAACATCAACATGTTTCTAGGATTTCTTGGAAGAAAATGACCTTACTCAAGCAAATTAGGTTTTCACAGGGTTTTAAAACTTTTGAATTGGCAACCTTGCCTTAATGCAAGTCTTGTCCCATTTTTGTCTTCCCTACTTAAATTTTTTTGGTCCAAGCAATCATTTTTTGCAAAGCTTCACGTTGTGCATCTTTAAGTGAAACTTCTTTCATGCCAAAAAGTTGTTTTGTTTCATTTGTTGTATATTGGCATGTTTTGTTGCACATAGCCAAAACACCAACCTAGAAAAGATGTATCAAATTACAAGGGGGCACATGTGACCACTAAAGATATTGTAGTTGTTAAGGTGTTAAAAATATTGGCGACTTTATTTGTCAATTAGAATTCAGTAAGGATAAGCTTCACAAGTTTTGCCAGAACTACTTTAGTTATGTTACATGTGCCCCAAGCAACTTTACAATCACATGCTTTGGCACCCAACTCTTGTTAATGAAATTTATAACAAAAAGACAAATGTTGAACCTTAATGTTTTAGACATCCAAATATCAAAGCTTTAATTTTGATAGTTGCACATCTACCTAAAATAGTAAAACATAAGGTTCCATGGTGTTTGCAAGGCGAATCAAAATGTGTTTGTCCATGAATTACTTGGGAATGGGAATTGAATCTTTATGTTTCAATACATCACAAGGCAATAGAGATAGGGTGATTCAATATAGGAAAATGTTTTGTACCCTTTTGCAATGTAGAAGAAAAGGTTCTAATGGACTTGAATTGAGGAGGGTCATCCTTTTGATAACCTTGATGACCACCAAAGTATTTTGTAATGTTTGATGGATGCATTACATACTACGTTTTGGATTTCTTTTTGCCTCCTTCCACACACCTTTGTAGATTCAATCTAAGTTTTGTACTTGGCAAAGTCTTTTTGATGCTTGTCCAACAAATGTTTTTTTTCATGATGTAGGTGTTTCCATGGCTAAGGTTGTAATGCACCAACCCCTTCCTTGACTTAGTGGCCTTTAAGATTTGTGAAATTTTAGAAATAAGAAAGTAATTGTTTGTAGAAAACAATGTAGTTCATCACTTACACAAATTGTACACCCACAAAACAATTTTGGGTCATGAAGAGGAAAAAAAAATCCACACAACACTTGAACAATGGTGCATGACACCCAAAAATGTTAATTGTTTTGCAAAGGAAACAAAATGTGCCTTCCATGCAACAATTTCTTTTGTTATTTGAACTTCATTTGGACTTTTGGTAGGGCTTTCAATAGATTGTAACAACTTTGATGTTATTTTTTGAGGTTTTTATAGTTCACCAAATAGCCCTATGAGCCTTGTACCACTTTCTTCATCCTCGACACAAGCTTCAAATTTTTAAAAAGGGATTTTTTTTCCATAAAATGTTTTGTGAAACCCATTAGAAAAAAATTGTTGCAATGACAAAAGTTGTGATGGAAAACTAAAACATTGACATTGACTACCAAATTAACAAAAGAAACACACAAGTCATCATTGTTGTTTGTTCAATTTCAAGGCACAAGCAAGCCTTTTAGGACACAAACATTTTCTATTATTGGGGAACATGCTACACATTACACAATGAATTATCAATGGAAAGGTTACAACTTGTAACTTAAAGGAAATGGACTTGAGGGACACACAAAATAGGAAACATAATACTTACCAACTTCTATGGAAAGAAAGTAGGCAAGTCAAAGAAATCATCATAATCTAGCACAACCATAATTTTTTCATCATTGAAGGAGCCACAAAGTGCAATATTTTATTAGCTTTACCCATAGGGAAGAGATTTCACATTGGTGTAGGATTAAACTTTTTGTTCAAACTCGACCCAATGTGTGAGTGGCATTTCAAATTTTATGTGTGCATATGATGGATGGGCATGTTTCATAAAAGTGCGTGCATCTGAATGAAAAGTTTTAATTGTTTAAAGGAAGTTTATACTTCAAAGTTTGAACTTTTCATAAAGGGTATAATCATTACATAATGAGATGCTTGTTAAGCATGGACATTTAGGATGTAACAATGAAATGTGAAGTGTTTTGATTTTATAACAAGAAAATATTACTATTTATATGGTGCTTTCAAATATATAACAATTAAAATTTTGTTAAGTATTTTTGTGTAGGGTAACATTCAAAGATTGATGTGTTTTAAAAATAAAATCCTAATTGATAGAAAGGGGGCCTTATTTTGAGAACATGTTGGTTCAAGGGTGTTTATTATCTTATGTAAAGATTGAACATTGTTTTAGTGTTTTTTTAAGGGATGGATGGATTTATGGGAAAAATTAGCAATAAAGAAAACTCACTATAAAAGAAAGTGGTTTTTATCACACAAAAAATGGTGGCTCATGACCCTTGTGTGAGGCAAATTGTATGACCATCCATTATACTATGTATAATATGTAATGTTTGTTGTGGCATAGAGTACACAAGAATTGCAATTTCACACATATGAATCACACTTAGTTACATTAATTCATTTTAGGATTAAGCTAATCCTGACTTAATTCCATAGTTAGCATAACACATTTAGCAAAAAAATTACTTTTTTTCCTCAAAATTGAAAAACCTAGTCAACAACATAATTTTCCTCCTAGGTTGCAAGAAGGAAATTAAATAGTGTAAAACCCACCACCCGTGGGTATTACCCATGGTAAAGTACAAGGAAAACACTATTATGAATTTAAAAATATGTAAATCACAAGTTGTAGGAGTGTTGGAAGGTTTTTACACCTATCCTTAAAAGCGATTGGGATGGAAATTATGCTTACTTCACTTGGAGGGGCCTTACACCTATACCTACATACGTAAGCATAGTGTCCCTCCCATTCTTAAAGAGTAGGACCAAGATCCCTCCTCTTTTCTAGGAGAGATCTCTGTAGATGTAAGGTACCTTCCAAATATACTAAGAAATTTTCTCTGAGAGCATGCCCAGTGGCAGCCCCCATTTGAGCATCTAACACCATTTGGCACATCCAAGGTGTAGTGTGGTGGTAATTTCTCTTGCATCCTCACCAGGCAAACTTGAAAAAAGTGGGCCGAAAAAAGTGATACACCATTCAAATCTTACCACCTGGGTCAATCAGTATGATTGACCAATCAAAAATAGTCATTTCCTTTTACTGGCCTGACTCAAAAGGCATTGCTAAGAGCATCTCCACCGGTGCTTAGTATGTGACTCCAGATAGTAAAATTTATTGGGAAAAAGTCAAAATGTGCCGGTTTAGCTTAGGAAATTGATTTTTCTGCACCAAATTGGTGCAGCTTGCCATGGCTGGTGAAAGGCCCAACACACTTGTGCACCTCCAAAACAGAGTGTAATAAATTGGACCTGACTGCGGCTCAGTATTTCTGATTGTCGATCATAATGATTGGTCCAGGTGGTTTGCTATTGGTAGTTCCCACGTATTTGCAGTTCCACTTACTGTTTTATTGGTGGGGTTGCCAAAAAAACAAAAGCTAAACTTAGACATTTAATTTTATTATCCAGAGTGACATATTGAACACCGGTGTAGATGCTCTAACATGGGCATATTGATGAGCCCAAAGCAATTTTACACTACCAACTTGATTGTAACACTTCAGCCACAACATACTGGAAAGGCCATTTTACTGGTGCCATTGGGCAGGCTGTGAGAGCTTTAGAGTCTTGAACATCTGAGCCAAAACCTACATGTGGAGGAGGCACTGACAGGCAAGACTACAGAGTCTGGTCCTTCCTTCCCTCCTTTGCGCGGGTGATTCCGTGATTTCGATCCACAAACTTGTGGTAATGGAATTTTAATGAAAGTATTCCCCAAACTCAGAATTGGGTTTTCTGATGTGTATCTCATCCACTCCTGTCTACTCAGCGCTACTTTATACCATCGTCTACTCTGGCGGGCATTGTATGGCCAGAGCTGACAATGCAAGGATTCTACCTGATCAGTTAGTTAGTCACTAGTAGGTGATTAAGTAATAGGGTGAGGACGCTAATTAGCTCAGTTATCTCTCTAATCAAGAGTCCTAAACACACAATTTGGAGTCACACAATTTTCCTTTTATTGGTCATACCATACATCCAGCAAACCCTATTGTACATGATCTGCTTGCCGGTCTGCCTGTGATTGAACTCTGATTTTAAGTGGGACTTAATCTGCTTTGAGTAATCTACTTCTGGACCACTCATGGGTTGTTTTCTTTAGGGTTGCTGTGGCTATTTGATTCTGCACAAACCTATGTTGAGTTGGTACTGACATTCATTCATTTCAGCAAATTTTCAATGTCAGCAATAGTCTTGCCATTGCATTTGCATTTACAAATTAAAAAAATGAAAATAAAACTAAAGCCAAAACATTCACAAATTTATTGTTCACGAATTCCACGAATTTTGAAATTTAAAAAAATAAAAAAAGAAAGAAATCGACCCAAAAGTGAGAACATAGCTAAAGTAAAATTTTTTTATTTGATTTTTTTCCCACTTAAAAGCTACTAAGTATGTTGGTCAAACTCTTTGCATGCTGCTTTGCTTTTTAATGCATGCAGCACTTTGATGACTGAACACTTGTTTGCTTTGTTGCATTGTTTTGGGGCTTTACTAGCAGTGTTTTTTTTTTGTCGTGAATTTTCAGAAGTTGTTTTTCATCATCCTGATGCAAATTCTCTTTTCTTTTCCAAAAAAATCAATTTGTTTTTTCCAAAAAAAGTTGTCACATTTCAATCATTTGTTTTTTTTGAGACAAATTTTGTTGCTTTTGTTGCAGGAAAAGTTGGGAAATTTTTGTTTTTGGGTGTAAATATGAATAATTTTGCAATTTCGTGGGAAAAATTAGCAATTTTTTGACATCACAAAATTGAAAAAAAAACCCCTGATTTTGACCAAGTTTTTAGTTTTGGGGCCATTTTTTGTAAGTTTTCCTACTGTTTGAAGTTTGAACCATTTTCCAAAAAGTTGTCGCCATTGATGCTAAATATTTCTTGCGATGATGCTCAGTGTTTTTTTATTTGACAAAATTTTGTTGTTTTTTTCCAAAAACAATTGGGAAAAGTTTTGGAAATTTTGTCTCCTAGTAACTTATACATTAAACTAATTTTGCTAATTTTTGGAAAAAAGTCGCAAAATGTTTGATAACATAAAAAATGAAAAGAGAAAAACCCTGATGATGCTACATCAGAAAACTGACCAAAAAAACCACAACTTTTAATGCTGAATTGAGGTGGAAAAATTGGAGAGGAGGATTTAGTGAAGAAAACCGTGGTCAGAAAAACACTTTTGCAATGCTTTTGGACGAGTCGTCTTCGTCGTTCATCAGGTCCTTGTGAAGAAACTGGAAGAACCAATCTTTCTTCTTTCTTCCCCAGGAGCTCTAAAAAGCCCATGGGAATTCATTCCACCTCTTCTGAATTTCGCACATTGAAGTTCATACAGCAAAATTTGTGAAGACTTGGTAACTAGTTTTGAAGATAGAAGAACTGAGAAACTAGACACAAAGATTTTATTGGAGTTTTTTTTCTTTCTAGCGCCAAATGGCAGTTCAGGTGGTGACGAGCATGGCGATCATTACAACAACGACGACGCCTTGTAGCAGCGGCGCTACTATTACGCAGAGAAGAGTCTCCTCGTCCTGTAGTTCAGTGCCATCGAGAATGGTAGTAGGGCTTGAAATTGGCTCCAAAGGAAGAATGGGTTCTTTATCTCTCTGCAATCCTCAAATACGAAGTGCGGGAATATTGAATAGCTCAGAGTTTCTCCGCGAGAAATGCTCTTTGGCGCTTGGCAACACGGTGTGTCGTCAAGCTGTCCAGGCTTTATCTGATACTGAATCTGCTGAGGGACATGTAACCATCGTTGAAGACTGTGAGTACTTGAATAAAATCTTTCTGTGGTTTTGAACTCTCTCTCTCTCTCTTCCTGCAGTTATTTGCTTACTTTCGACCCTGTTTTTCTATCGTTATGCGAGAACCCAAATTATGAATTCTCAGTTGCTGCTCCTCTTTTTTTAGCTTTATAAAGGTGTGTTCGTTAGAGCTCACAAGCTGCATTACAATTCTTGCTGTACATATTAGCCTCGTCCAGTTAGTGTTGAAGGCAAATCTTTACTCTATCCAGAACCCTAATTTATTGCTTTCCCTTGAAACAGCGGAGACTTTTGATCGACTCTTGCAAGAAGCAGGGGAAAGACTGGTATGTTTCTTACCTGTAATTCTCTTTTGTAAGATGTTGTCTTAGGGTTTTGGAGTAGCTGCAGCGCTAAACTGTTGTGCATTTTCAATTGCAAAAGGGACACGCACCATAAGCTGCTCCAGGCCAGGGAGAGTTTCAAGCTTGACGATTTTGCCCATGTGAAAAACGTTTGCATTCTTCATGGCAGATTTGCTAGAAGTGCCAGGAACATCAACTGTGTGTTCTCTTCACATCATCTTCTGAAGTCCATTAGAGATATAATGAACCAACCCTTTTTCTCTTAAGAAGTTGTGTACCTGATTGCATTTAGCTCTTGATTGTTGGGGTGCGTTCCTTGAACACCTATCCTAAGGCAAAATCATGGGTTAGATCTACCAGCACCCAGGTTGTGGAAAGTGATATTTGTATCTCATTATTTGGAGGATTAATATTCAGAAACCTGTTCAGTATCATATACTTTGGAGGATCACAAAAGCTGTGTGAGACGTGGACTACACTGTATGATGGTGGATGTTCAGTGGGTCCTTTCATAATTCACCTGTTTTGGGCGCTGTTTATTTTGATGCAGGTTGTTCTTGATATTTCAACCAAAACATGTGGACCTTGCAAGATAATATTTCCCAAGGTGGTGCAGCTGAGTATTGAGTATCCAGATGTAATGTTTCTGAAAATCAATGGTGACACTAGTGCTGACACAAGGGTAAGTTCCTAGCTTTTCCTTGTGTTGCACAGTTTCAGTTACATTTGAATAGCTATGGCAAGAAGGTGTTATTATTGCAGCTCTTGAGTTCTATCTGCAGGTTAGCTTTCACTTTTGTCTATGCCAAGAAGAGGGTTCCTGATATTGAAGTAATAGTAGTGTTTGTGTTTTCTGGGGTGCTGAATTGTATATTCTGCATACTCTGATTGAGCTTGAAGTTGACTAATTTGAGTACTGTCCCAGGTATGTATAGCACATTCAGGGGTCCTAATTTACCTTTTTCTCGCATGGGATGAATGCAGGCATTGATGAGAAAGTGGGGTGTAAGAGCGGTGCCCAACTTCAGGTTTTTCCGAAATGGTGAACTTGTGCACTCACACACAGGAGCTAAATTGGATGAGCTCAAGGCCCATCTTGAGAGCCATAATAATGCAGCCATCAAGACATAAAATCTTGTACATAACCTGATCGTCTCCTTGTTCAATGATTTGAAGTGCATACAAACTGCACAAGTTTCCAACATTGGTTCTTGTGGTTTTGAAGTGTGTTTGATTGGTTGAGAGTAACTTGGACCAGGAGTGATTGCAATGCACCCTCTGCACCAGTGATTACATGCTGAGGTCTTGTTAATTTGTGTCTCCGGTCTCACTATCAATTTGGAAGGTAAAGGTTCAACTGTGTATGTAAATTCATTAACTTCAAATCTCCAGAGGGGGTGTTAAAATGTTAGAGTTCCAGGCTCACAAGGTGATTGTCCCAGTACAGTCCCTTGTACAAATCAATGCTAGCAGTCTTCTTAGTGGGGGCTGAATGAATCAAGCAGTCCTCCCATCCCATTAAGCAGTCCTTATTCCTCTGAAATTTCATTTGTAGGTTGAGGTCATCTGACTGAGCATATTGATTCATAACAGTGTCACTGAATCCTCACTGGCTGAGCTCAAAGGTCAATGATCTTAGCAGCAGTTGGCTTTCTCACTCACTGAGGCCACCAGAAAGGGATTTCATGTCATTTTGTCACTTGTTCTCCTTGTTGAGGATGTGTGGCCTTGATGTCCTGAACATGGTGCACAAGCGACAAAGCTACTTGGTAAGGAGGAGCATAGTACACCAAGTTCCAGCTTCCAGTTAACAATTGGTCAGAAGTAGTGTCTAATGAGGAGGACAGCAACTGAAAAACTACGCATGTAATCACAAAGGATTTAGTTTTCTTACGCTGACTGTTGAGACTTTATGGACTTTCTTGTGGCAAAGTAATTAAGTCCCAGTCTTCTGAAAAACACAGAAGAAGATCAACTTATTCAGGATTCTTATCTCAACAAAATCACAAAACTGAATAGAATTTGCAGTATTCATATAGCAACAAAATCACAAAATTGAATAGAATTTGCAGTATTTCAATCTTTTATGTGAAAATTGCACCTGACCTGGCATGCAATTTTCATCACTTGGGACACTTGCAGATTATGGGTCAAGGTTCATTTTTCTCATTGGGAAAATGTCTAACATTATTCAGCCAAGTATATTGAGCTCTCACCTGTTGAATTTCCTTTGAAGTTCTTGCAATTCCTGACAGGAAAAGACTCATTGTCACCATTGATTTTCAGAAACAGAACATCTGAACTTTCAACTACAGAAGTTCAATATTATTTTATTACATGGCATTCAACCTGAATCTTTTAAAACTCTTTTGCTCATTGGCAAGTTTGGCATATGTGTATCTCTCTGTCTTTGCCGTAAACCCTGTCTGTTGCACCAGCCCTCCCAGCTAGATCATGCACAATTTGCACCAAACATGACATACCCTTGTCCAATTCTGGGAACTGCCACCCAACAGAATCGTCAGATTGTTATGTACAGCAAAAAATTAGCATCCCCATCTCCTAGAATGGGGTGGGAGAATTCTATAGGTCTAATGCTGCTCTGATAAGGGTTTAGAACTCATCAGAACCCAAACCCATTGCATGGTCTGACAAAAGGAGTTCTGCGATGAATCAGGCAATGATGGACACACAGGTTTCATTGTAGCTAACTGGAGAAACTGGATAGTTGGTGGTACTCAGTTGACTGTGAGCTTTTGAAGTTGATTCTGGGACAATGTGCAGGCAGCCCAGCCAAACTTGATTCTGGTGATAACCAAAAGTGCCGGGCAATGCCCAAGGCCGTGGGCATTACTGGAACAAGGGCCGGTTTGAGGTGGGTCTGATTCCTGCCCATAGCCTCGGGTGGTACCACCCGGTGTAAAAATGACATGGGGCATTTCAGGAAACGGAATGCGTTTTCTGAATTTTCTCCACAGGTTGTTTGGCTCTGTAAGTATGTGTGCACACACTAAAAATCTGGGCAGAGGTTTTCACTAACTCGTAGAATTTTTCTAGCATAAATGAAGTGTGCCATACCTTCGGTAAAATTCCTTCCTCTCAACAAGGGGTGTGGCACGCTACGGCCTTGCCATTTACATTAAAAAGTACTACAGACAAAAGAAGAATTAAGGAAATTCAAATATTCCACCGTTCAAAAATAAAATCCTCTAATAGAAATCAAAATCCTTCAAGATATTGTAACTCTGTCACTAATCTCAAATTTCAACACAAGCCAAATCTTTCATCTTTCAAAAATCCTCATACAAAAATAGATCTATTACCTAGGGGCCAAAGTCCATTAAGCTACTATACTCTATAATGAATCTAAACATAATATCCTTGCCTTGGTAGGCAGGGCCAACAAAGGGGTAAAGCCCCAGGATAAGGGGCCTGTGTGAGGTGGAGCTGAGTGCAGGTCTGATTCTGGTAAACCCATTTCTGTTCCTAAAATAGCCTTAAGTATGAAGTTCCTTATTTCTGAGGAACCTTATCCAAAAGGTGCCCCCTCTCATATTAAATGAATCACAGTTTTCTGTTTTTTAAAGGCAAAAGTTCTACTGGATCTTTATGCTGGGTAAGGGAAATTAAACAAGGAAATTGAACGGGACTGTTCAAATTCCTCCCAGAACAGCAGCCCCATCTCAGTCCTTACCCTACACATCAAAACCTGGCAGCAATTTCCTTGTGCATTGGGAGGAGCCACGGTACCAATTGTAATAACTCCTCTGCTGAGAGGAGGCACTTTCCGTTTTGGGGGCTTGTGGGCCGGGCATTTCGTTTTTTTAAATGCCTACATTAATTTTTAAAATCTTTTTTCTACTGTGAGACCCAGTGGATACCAGAAGGATATCCTCTGAAATAAAAATTTATTTTCTATTATGGTATCTAGAGGGTACCTTTCTGGTACCCGCTGGGTATCACAGTACAAATGACTGCAACAGTTTGTATGCCACGTAAGGTGGGGAGGCATTCCCAAAATAACCAGCCCTCGGCCGGAAAACATTAAACAGGCCAAAGGAAATGAATGCAGTCAGTACAAAAGTACTGCTGCGATATTTTTCCTCCAGTCTGCCCATTTGCCAGGTTTATTTTCGCCTTGTCATGCCTAGGCATGTATGGATGCGGCAAATGGGCAGACTGGAGGAAAAAATCGCAGCAGTACTTTTGTACTGACTGCATTCATTTCCTTTGGCCTGTTTAATATTTTCTGGGCCGGAAGCCTTGGGGGCCGCTTATTTTGGGAACGCCCCTGGAGCTACGCTAAACCATAAAACACGTGGATGGTTATTATTATGGGATAGGAATACAACAAAGAACGTGTTTCCTACAATGGGCAAGGAAAGACTCTCTCTGCCACATTACTGGGCCATGTATGTACTGGCACTTCCTCAATTTCGTGACCTATATATGGGGAAGTCAAACACACATGGCTCCAACTCTCACCTGCAAGTCTTTTCATGTGACTTATGCTAAAGAGCATCTCCATCCTCATAAGTAAAATGGCTTGTTACACTACACCTATTTTGGATGAACCATAGTATCTTAATGAAGCTCTCAAGCACAATAACTTTATTATTTAATATAATACTGAATTGTAATGTATTTCTAATTGCCCAACACAAATGATAAAAAAATTAATTATTAGGCCTTACTTATGAGGCCATCCTATATACTATGGTAAACTGAAATGGCTGTTTTTCATTTGTCAAACATAATGATTGGCATAGGTGGTGACATTTATGTAGTCTCTCACTTAACCTTTAAGTGTCAAGGCGAACCAATTTGGTCCGCTTTTCAGTATAGTTTTTACTTTCTCTGACGTTTAGGGGTTAATACTGTCCAGTTTGTCTTGGTTATTGGTGGGGATAGTGGAATATTAACACTCCATGTTGAATATGGTCAAAATTGAATGGGGCCCAATAAATTAGTACCCCCAGTTTATTACTGGGTGTACTAATTCATTGGGCCAATCAAGCTCATTGCAAAAAAAATAAAAATAAAAGTTGGACTTGGGACCCACCCCCAACTAAAATTAATATGAAACAGAATAAGTACCCCCAAATAGGGAGCGTGAGTGGAGATGCTCCCTATTGTTGTGGACCCTATTAATTCGTTCCTCTCTCTGGGCCTGCACAATTTGCAAATGTGACAAAAATGAGAATTCGCCTCCACGAATGTGAATGTCAAAATTGTGAATGAAATCCCACATGGATGTCAGACTACAGCTTCACTAGCTGATTAGAGCAAACTGATTGGGCTGAACACTTGTTTCAAGATTATGTTGGCATCTGGGGCAGTGCCGGGTAGCTGCAAGTAGGTTCTACAATACAGTCCCTTAGACAATTAATTCATCACCGCAGCTTTTGTTGAATTGGGGCTACTGGCCAGGGTGAACCAGCACCCACTTTGGTACCTTTACCTTTTTGAGTGAGCCCTCTTCTTAGTGGGCCATATTAAGCCCCAATAATGTTAGATTTGAATTCAGAGACCTTGATTTAGTCTAAGTATGGAATAGGAAATAATGTTGAATTAATCATCAAAGCACTCGGAGTGATCATTGGTTGGTATACCTACTCTTAATCCTTCCATTTGATCAATTTGCCATAGGATGTAAAATGGCTTACATGTCAACATTGACCCAAGAATTCTCAGTGCCTTCTCCATACCATCTTTGGAGTGGTGGTGGTGGTGGGATGCTAGAGGTGATTCTCAATGAACCAAAAGAATAATCTGTGACTTTGGTTGGCAAGGTCTTTTGAGTTAGGGAGGGAATGGAGACTAATGGTCACTTTAGATGACGGTCCAAGGTTCAAAATCCCAAGGATAAAGTTGAACCTTTGAATTGGACCCGTGTTCACGTTAATTAAAAAGAAAAAAGCGTACAACGATTGTGTCTAAAGGCAAGGGTACCATTGGTATCATGGGACACACATGAACACACATGACAAAGGATTAGGTTGACCTTTGTTCTTTTCTTTTCCTTTCTCTTCATTTTTTTTTCCCCTTGCTTGTTGCCTCCTACTACACACACAATGGATGAATGTGGGCACAAGATATTGGCACACACAATGGATGAACATGGGCCACAAGATATTAGCAGTTTTAGTTTTCTCTATGTTCATGCATCAAGCCATTGCACAAATGATTTCATTGCAATGAGTATCTATTACACAACTATTGGAGTGCAATCAGTAGTGCATTGTTATTTTTTTCAAAGTTAACATGTCACCAAGAGTTTGAAGCATATGGAACTATGAGACAATGGTTGGATACATGAAGAATCAATTTTTTGGGAGTTTTTTCAAAAAGATGTTTTGATAATAGATAAGGTTAAGTTATGACATATTTCATGCTTAGATTAGCATTTCAAGTCCAAGTCTTGAGCAAAAGAATACAAGCGTGAGAGAAAACATCCTTCTAAAAGCTAAATTAGCAATGATTCATGCAAGATTGGGTGAAGGAAATTCATTGCAAATGTGTTGAGAGATGTATGGCATTGTAAAAGGTATTACATTAATTTTAGTGATAGAATTTTGTGCAACAATCAAAAAAACATTTGAAACCATTGATAATACCTAAATTGACTAAAAACAAAATTAAATAAATCATTGCTAGTCTTTCAAGCTTACATGAAATTCCTTACATTCTAGGCGCCATAAATCGTAGTCATATTGTAATTATTGCACCTAAAATAAATCCAAAATCATATTATTGTTGCAAAGGTTTTTATTCCACATTGATTCAAGGAATTGTAAATGCAAAGTGTAATTTCTAGGGTTATGATTGTGGGTGGGCATGTAATATTCATGATTGGTTTTTTTCCTTAAAAAGAAAATTTAGGAAATCATGTGATGAGGGACAAGTTCTTACACTACATGTTGAGAGGAGATGTGGTTTATTCAATGTGATCGTGGTTCTACTCTCCTTCAAAGGTGAGATATATGGGCTACCAAGATACCAAACACATTGAAATTTTATATGATCCAATACAAAAATGTTAGTGGAAAGAAATTTTGGAATGTTAAAAGGAAGGATAAAATTTTACTTTAAAAAATACATATTCCGTTGTGCCACACATTGAATTTGGTGATAATTTGCATATGTTTGCATAACATGTGCATTGTTAATTTTGATGGTTTTGATATGAATTGGGCTTTGGAGGTTTAAAGAGAAACACAAATAAAATAAATTCACCATTCTGCAACATCAAAAGAATTGATATTCTCAAAGTGGATGAAGGAGCAATCAAAGAAATGAAAAGGTTATAAAACATAAGGATAATGGATGATGATAGGATTGACATGGAAAACAGGGGTTTGTCTACGTGCTTTTTATTATTGTTATTTTAAGAACCATTATTACGTTTTGTTTAAAATTTTGGATTACTTACAATTTCATTGATTTCATTTGTAATATCACTCACCTATTTCATATATTTTTGCTTCAATGTTATCGAACATTTAATGCATTATAAAAAGGACATTCATGACAATTCATGCAATCTTGTTATCCTTGTGTTGCTTGTAAATTTCATTAACTTTTGCTTGCAAGCAATTAGAGTCTTTGAACATCAAGAATTCAAGACAACATTCGAATATACAATTTGAGCATGTATCCACCACTAAAGAGGAAAACAATTGGGGTCGAAAACCATTTTTTATGAGTTGGAAACATGTTTTGAAATAGAGAAATCAAGGTTGACTTACATTGATAAAACAAATGTTATTCATGTCAAAGGTTAAAGCCTTTAAAAGGCCTAATTGGCCCAATATAAAACTCAACCCCTTTTTTTGGGGGCTTATTTTATTTTCAAAAATTCTATCACTACATTCAAGTTTCAAATTTGAAAAAAAAATATTGGAAGAAATTCTATGAAATAAAAACACAATTACATGGTTTTAAATAAACTAGAATTACCTTGTCTATTCACATTTTTGGAAAACTCCAAGTCTATTTTTCCAAGTAGTGAATTTATGTGTTACTACACCATTCACCCAATTTTTCCTAGCCTTCTTGTTTTTGTCACTTCCTTTTTCATCACAACCACAACTATTTTTTCTTTTGTTGCATTCTACTTGGTAAGAGGGGATAATTTAGGGATTTTTTATAAATTTGAATCTCCTTCAACTTGTGAAAATGGATATTTAAATCTTTCATAACTTGTACTTTTTATCTTCATATTTGAAACACTTTCATTTCTTGTAGTGCAAAGGTTGGAAATGTGTAATTTCAAGCAACAACTTTGTGTGGAGTGGTGAATGTGCATTCAACAATATCCTTAAGCCGCAAAATGTTTTCCATTTTTGCACAACTTTAACTTTAGCAATAACAAGAATTGGACTTTAACTTGAATCTTGGTTCTCCAAACCATGAGTTCCCCTTTGAGCTTCATTTTGTTGGATTGTCATCTAAATTCTCCTTAATGAGGTTTAGCATATTTCATTTTCCAATTATTGTGACCCAAAATTATGGCTTAGATTAAGTGTGAATAGAAAGGGTTTTAATTTTAAAAGTCACTATTTGTGCACCATGCAGGATGAATGGTGTATCAAGAAGAAACATTTTTGCATTGTATTCTTGTCCAATAGCTAACCATTATGTATTAACCATCCACATGCCTAATAACCACAAAGTGCTTTACCTACTAACCTATATACATAGTAACCACTTACAATCCATATTTAATTTACCTATGACATTTACCCATTTACATAAATAGTTATCTAGGTGGTGTGAGGTGGAAGTGCAAGGCTTTATAGGAGAGGTTATCATGGTTAGTCACCACCCTAAATATCATTGTGTGGCATTGTAACAAATGTGGGTGGATTACATAACCATTCCTAAGGAGAATCTCGACACTTTGATTGGATATCAAGTCATGAGTTACAACCCATAACCTTTGACATGCATTTCATTAGTGGCCTACTAATTAGCATAAGGTACAACCTTTAGTTCACATTGGCCCAATGAATTTATAATTGCTCTCGATGTGGATGAAAAGAAAGCACATCTCAATCCTCTGTTACGTTTGGTAACCAATAAGAGGGCATTGGTTACTAGAAATAGTCTTGGCACATATGTGCCTCAAGTATGTTTAGTAACTAGCATCCTTTCATTGGTTACCTAGTCCATAAAGTTATACAAATGAGTATGTAATGGAAGTTTGGCAATTGAGAACATGAAGTTGAATGTGTTCATGTTAGGGTTGAAATTCATAAAAAATAATGTGTTCTGGTTATTGTGGGATCTCTAATCTAGGCTTTACACAAAATGTTCATGAATAAATCTATATATTTGAGAGACAAATTAAGAACTTCTTTTGATGAAAATCCAAATTAAGGCATTGCATGGAAAGTTGAGCATTTTGGAACAAAATCAGGATGAAATATTGAATACCTAAATTGTACACAAGAATAAAGAGGTAATTTTATTGTCCCTACATTGGTGACATGTGTATGTACCATATTAGCTTAGCAACTTTGACACTTATTATATGAATTTCAGAAATGTTAATCAAATTCTCAATTGTTTTTTCAAATGATTTTTTATAATGAAAGATGCTAGATAATCTTTTAAAATATTTGGTAATATATATTTTTTCCAACATGGAATCTTCCAAAATAAATCAATTATTCAATATAAATTGTTTTTTCAAAAGTTGTGAGGTATGTGGGTTGGTGATAATCCACAAGAGGCCTAAGCCAAATTTGGCTACATGCTATAATTTGGCAAATGGTGAAACCTATTGTCTAAAAATGGCTAGTTCAATTTTTTTTCTTCTCAATATGTGTCAAAAAAAAATGGTATTGCCAAAGGAGTGTTATGTTAAGTGGCAAGGTCAAGAATCAATGTTTATTTTTGGGAAAATTTTCATCACTTGATGATTAAAAAATGTGACTCATACATAGGATTTTTGTGGAAAAAAATGCTAAAAGCCCTAGATTTTGAAGAAGAAAATTGAAAATTGTCATATTTAGACCATAGCTTCCAATAGGTTGCCAAATTTGGGTAATTACTCTTGTGGATAATTGTTGATGTGGTTACATCACAAAATTGACAAAGGAAAACCCTAGTATGAAAAACAATGAAAAATGAAAGCCCATTTGTGGGTTTAGAAATGTAAATAAAATTCTAGGAACATTCCTTTATGTTTGCCTCAAATGAATAGGTACATAGAAAGAAATTTTGCTTAGGAAAAAAACGGCAAAATATTACTAGTAAAAGGCAAGTAAATCATTTTTCATATTTAATCATTGGAATGTGTTATAGGTTGTAACTTGTGTCCAGGTCAAAACCAATGTTTGTAATGGTATCATTATTTTAGTATATTAGTTTAGCACAAGTATTGCAAGGTTTAAAAGTGTGAAGGACCAAGATGGTATGACCAAAAATTAATTTTTTTTAGAATACACCTAACTATTCTATATATGAAAGAAATGCCCAATACAAATATATTGTGGGAAATGATAGACTAGCTAGCATGCCATAATTGGTTGGTATAAATATATACTAGGTATCCCATTCATATAGAATTAATCTATTCATAATTCACATTTAATATGAGACACATTCACCATCCAATATGTGGAACATAATTGAGAGATTTGAGCTTCAATAGTCATGATTTTATTGCTTGCACATCCAACATTAATAATAAATTTTCAATTTTCCATGTTGCAATAGACTTTAGGGAAAATCATATTAAAAATTATGAATGAATTTGTTAAAAAAATGCACAATAAATTTTTTAAAATTGAGAAAGAAGTGATTTGTGAAGTTTCAAGTCACCAAAAGTGAGAGAGAGAGAGAGAGAAAAAAAAGTAAAGATCACTAATCATCCCTATGTTTGGTTTTTATTGTGGAATAAAAAAAATCATGATTAAAGGTTTGTACTTTATTTCTGGGTTATAGCCAGATTTGGCTAAACCTTCCTATGGATGATTGCCACTTTGGCTACAAACAAAAATTCCTCAAAAAACATTACTTCTCATTACTGTACTAAATTATTCTCCGTATCACACGCAAGAAGGTGAAGGTACCAGTTGGGGTTGCATAGGTGCTGGTTCACGGTGGCCCCACAGTTTCAAACAAAATCATTTGCGATGATGAAACATGAAACCTGCAAGATGGTTGGTCGGGTAACCTGAATTAAACTGAAATGGATCATACCAGCAGCAGTCTAGAGAGTACTGATAGGTCTCCAGCTATCACACAAACATGGCTCTAAGTTGAAGCCAAAACCCAAGACTTGCGGGGATGTAAGAGGAGTAGGTGTCTGTCATCTAAAACAAATGTAAGAAACGTGAGGAGGGATGGCCTGATCATGCCTTGAGTACGAACAGTATTGAAAGGTGTACCTTTTACAAAGAGCTAGCCATTGGATCCCAGCCAGCCAGCCTAGCTTGCCTCTGCCATCCCAAACACGAAAAGAAATAGAATATTAGCATTAACAAACGTTATAACAACATTTCAACAAAAAAAATCGAAATAGAATAAAAGTACTAGGTAGTTAAACACCCTCAGAGTCTGGACTCTGCAACAGGCACCTTGTGGCTGCAAGGTCAAAAGAAGCCAGGTGTGGGAGTACACAGTACACTCCTACCCCGCTCCCCGTCACCCCCACTCAGTTAGGTAGGTACGTACTCCTAATGATTCCTTAAAAAGCGACCCAAATTTTGATGAGAACAGGATTCAAAGACGCAGGCAAGGAGAGAGCCGTATTTGGCCCCAGGACCTCGATTGGCAACAAAGATGCTTCAGCTCCAACAATTTGCTACTGGACAGCCCATGTTGCAGTCTTTGATTGGCTAATGACATGGGTGTTGCTCAACGAACTCCCAAATGTTTCATCGCCACTTCCATTCAACTTGCTTAAATAAATATCATCATACAGAACTGAGATTAGGGTTAGGCTAGTTGCTTGGCTGAGGCAATTTTTCCTTTTAGTAAAAAGCTGTGATGGTGCTTTGCCTCCTTGTCCTTAGTAACTTGTATAAAATGTATAGGGTAAAGCCTGAATCAGTGGGCTTCACAGGAATAAGGGCCTGTGCAAGGCCGCAGGCTTTACTGGAATTAGGTCCACATGAGGCCAAGCCCAGCATAACTCTGATTCGGTTAAAGCCCACAGCCTAGGGCTTTGATGAGTGTAAAGGCCTGCTCTGATTTTTTCCCCTTTTCCCATAATACTCATCAGGTCTAACAAGTAATAAACAAAATTCAACAGATGTTTAATTTTTTGAAACCCACCAGCCCCTCTCCTCCCCCCACCCCCCTTAGTGCAGGAAAAAATTACATTCGATAGCATGCCCTTTGATTACTTAAAAAAATCAGAGTAGATCTTTATCAATGTTTGTCCGGTTCTTGATTTCAAAAGAATCTTTGATCTTAGTTCTAACTCTTTTTTTGTTTTCTTAAAAATTGAATCTTATCTGTTCTTAACATAGGTTCCTTGGATTTCTAAAGCCTCTAGTTCTGGTCATTTTCACAAAGAATTTAAAACCAATTTAAAGACCAGGTTTGGCTCCATCTCCATTACACATGATTAAACAATTTATTAATAATATTTTTCTGTGTAATATTAGTTTGTTCAACAAATGCACATAGTTCAAAATATAGATTATGAAATCTTTATTGTGTGCAACCCATCAGATGCAAATAGCTTGCCTAAAATGTAGGGCCAAGCTTATATTGTTTTTAAAAAAAAGTTGTACTTATCTATGTAAGGAACTTGTGTAAAATGGTGTAACACCCCAAGTTCAGGTTCTAATTTAATTTTGAAAAGAGATTAGTTGCCCAATTAAGTTCCAATGACGATTCCAATAAAACTCAAAACCTCTAGTCCAGAGACCCAGAACCTTGCCTATAACTAAACGTACATGAATCCTAGAACTTGCCAACACTGATTTTTCCATCTATTCAAATTTCTCCCCCAATCAAAAATGTGATTTGATGTCCTATTGAATGGCGTTGGTTTGTTCCATGCATACACAAGTTGGGATTTTATCTCATACACATGGAATGAATATCAAAAAATTAAATAATGTGAAATATCCATTTCATAGGATATGATTAAATCTTAGATCTTAGTTATAGACTCTTCAAAATCCTCTTTCTAAAGCATTGAAAGTCACTTTGTCCATAATGGGGAGAAACCAAAAAAACATTATTGATCAATCTTACCAACTTTTCGAACATCACATGTTAGAATAGGTAAAAATTATTACAAACCAGCCAGTGGGATAACGGATCTACAGCAAAATGAAGAAGAAGAATTGTATTATTAATAGTTCACATTTACTTTTTATTACAGAGAGAAAAGTAGCTGAAGGCAGAATCAGCAAAAGCATTACTTAAGGCTCTTTAGGAATTCCTAAACTTTTCTACTTTCCTCTAGCCAAATTTGCTAGGTCCTTTTTGGATGATTTGACCAACCAACCTCATAATTTTTTTCAAAAGAACACAGATATCAACACAAGTTTACATGTCAGATTGGTCAGAACTTTTTTAGTTAGCAAGTTAGTATGAAATATTGACATTTTTAAAATATTACATGTTGTTGATATTTATTCTATTACAAAGAAGTAAGGTAGGTGTGTCATTAACGTTTTTGCAAAAATGAATTAGGTTGTTGTATGGCACAATGTGAGAATGTAAATATAAGCGGGTTTATGATCGAAATTATGTACATTTATTACATAGCTATGAAAATCTATGTTTTTGTTTGCATAAATATTTTTTCATCTTTTTAGTGTCTATGTATAATTAGTATAACGCACCATTTTCTTACCATGGATTTCACATAAGCTATATCAAAAAAAATTTAAATTTAAATCTTAATTCCCTTCACAATTTTATTCCATGAAAATTTACATTCATACAACAATTTATTTCTATCAAGTGAAAGTGTTTCCAAAGGTCACAAACACCCATTTATATATTAACCAAAAGGAAATTAAACAAGAAATTTTTAAAAATCTACACATCACATGGCTCCCCAAGCTCTCCATGTGATTTCACATGCATAATAAAATGGCAAAGACTTTTCACATGAATCATCATGTGAAAGTCAAATACATTAATTGAAATTTTGACCAAATCATAATTAAACTATGAATTTCAACTAACAAGTAAATCATCAAACTTAACCATTAAATAATTACATAGGTAATAGTTCAATTACATCAAGTTAGAAAAACAATTTCCCTTGCATATGAAATTAAAATAACTACTTGTGAAACATGATTACCTATGGGTACCATATGTTTTGCATTTTCATTAAATTCGGTGATGTTAATTTGCAATGTTGCATTTTAGCTACTAGGTTATGTAGTATGGTTAATGATGAAGCTGGTGAGGATAAGTTTAGAGAGTAGGAGAGTGCCGCCTTTGAATCATTTAACAAGTGAAACCTTTACTTATGAATTACCCAATGAATATGGACCAGAGTGAAGTGACAATTAGTGCACCATGGGAGATTGATGGTGGGTGGATAGGAAACATTTTGCCATTGACTTTTAGTTCCCTAGCTAAATGGAGGTGGTTAGCATAGTTGTTGGTGGTGGCTCAACAAATGAGCCACCACCAACACCTAATATTTGGGCCTCCAACAATAAATCTCACATCTACAATGGTTGGTTTATTGCTTCCCATCCAATAAGATGATTATTAGATATTGATAGGGTTCTTATCCTCCCCTTTGGTCAAAATCACACATGCAAGTTTGCTTATATATGGTTCATTAGTGATGATTTTTTTGCGTTTACAAACCAAGATCACCTAAAGGGCTAAGCTTACATAAGTAAAACATGAAACTGATTATGTTCAAAGTTAATGTTATGCCATATTGTTTTTTACTTTGAAAAGGTTTATTACTTATGTTTGTAAGTAGAATAATTTAATTCAATGCTAAATTCTCTACTTGTTACTTCAATCCTTCACCTAGGGTTGTTATGTCAATGTAGTAAGTCTTGTTAATATAAAGCTAAAATTGCCATTCAATGAAAACAAATTTTGTTTCCTCATCCATAAACATGAAATTGAGACTAGAAAAGGTGGGAGAACCACTTAAATCAATCAATCAATCAATTTGGCTAGTCAATAGCCAATGTTTTAGTTTGTGCTGTGCCTTTTGCTATGAATTAGCACCCACCAATGCACCATCTAGGGGATGTTTGTTATGATTCAGTTGTGGATGATCCTTAATTGAATTACTATTTGGTTTCATTTTGGTAACCCATTTTATAAGAAATAAGTCTAACATATAGACAGATAGGTAACAAAATAAGGTACTACTAGGTACATAAATAATTTATACATAGTAGGTAAAGGTTGTTTTTACTACCTACCTAGTTGGTAAGTAATAAATAAACCAATTGATTTAACCATCATGGTTAGCTAGGGAATTGGAACCTAATAGAAAATTGTTTCCTAATCACATATCATCCATCCTTGATGGTGCATTGGTGGCTGCTGGTTCATTGTGGCCTTTTTTGCCAGTCATACCATCATGTGGACAAATGTTGACCCAAAGCCATTTTACTACCCTAAACTAATATAATATTTATTGTTCTTCATTCAAAACCTGATGTGCACATGTGCCGATGGAGAAGCTCTAAATGTATGCATGTGTTGTAAGTGATGTAAAATAACATACACAGAGGAATAAAATGGATTATTTAAATTTCTAATTTGAAAGCCTTGTGCCAACACACTTTCTTGGGAGAGGAACGTGAATATGCAATGTTTGTACCTTAAGTCAAATTTCATTTTCTTTGTGAAGTGAAGTTGTTGAAGTGTCACATGATCCATAGAAATGTTTTGTCATCACACAATATTATCTCTAGGTGATATTATATGTTACATACATTGTGTTTACTTGTTATCAATGTAATATTAAAAAATAAAATTCAATAAGAAAGTTTAGGATTTTGAATGGAGGATGATGAAAAATCCTATGAGGAACCATGGTTCTTCTCTCATTATTGTTAAAGGAATTAGTGTATAAAATGTTGTTAAAATATTTGGAATCCTTGTGATGGGTATGTCTTTTCAACTACATGAACATGATGAAAATTTGGGTCAATCTTTAGAGTTGCATTGCATTCAACTTTTCAACTTCATTAATGTCAAATCATAATGAGTTGACATTAATGAAATCAACCCAAAAAAAAAAAAAAACATGAATAATCAATATAAATATTGAAACTTAAAATACAAGAAAAATGAAATTGTACCGGTCCACTCAAAGGGATCCCAAAAATATAACTTTTGTATTATCATTAAATATGAGTTTAGAAAAAAATTATTATGATTTTGTTTTGAAAATTCATTTTATTTTCTGTGACAAATGATGTTCAAGAACCAACCCAACATAAATCATTAAACATATATTAAAGATTTTGAAATCAATTATAAAAATAATATATCTCATATGACTTGTTCATAGTTGAAGTTCAAATCACTTAATTCATTACTTGTGGATGAAATATATTTGTGATATTTAATTGCCATCCATAATGTATGAAGTTCATCTTCCTTGATGTCCATTATTCACCCAACATGGATATTTAAGGTGTTCAAGGAAGTTCCTTTGACAATGGATCTTATGAAAGTTCCCTTGAACTAACTCCCCAAAAATGTGAAAACAAAATAGATTGCTATTTTAATACTACCATATAGACTTTTAAGGAGTGGAACATTCATTGAAAATGAGCCACCTTAGAGTGCATACACCCATTAATAGTCAAATTGTGATAAAAAATTATAAAAAATCTATTAAGTTTCACATAAGGTCCAAGTTTAAGTTGGCATTTTTGACTATTCATTTCAACTAGTACTTTTGACTAATATTTTCAATAGGTCATTTTTTATTGGTCAATACAATAGTGAAATGCTTTTTTGATTAATCAAACACCATTTTGATTAAACAAATGCCACGTGGCAATTAAATATTGACCACTAGGTTATGCCACATGGCATTTAAACATTGGCCGCTAGGCTATGCCACATGTATATAATCTAAGCAAACTAGGTTAAGCTTAAAATTGGATACCTACTCCCAAGGTACTTATGTCTAAGAAACTACAACCTAAGCTCCTAAGCTTAGGTCTAGGAACCTATAACTAGCAACTAGGTATAGAAGCTTAAAGTAAGTTAAGGCAACTTAAGTTATGACCTTTACTACATTTAAATGTACACCACCTAAATTAAGCTTACACTTAGATGACCTAGGTAGGAAAATCTTATTTCATTTTAAATTTGACCTTTAAGGTTGAACCTTTTCAATTGGCTCATCCCAAGTGGCCTTCTTTTTAAAAATATTTTTTATGTTTTGGATGTTTATGGTGCATCTATTTATATTGCTCATCATTTGGAAAGGATAACAAATAATATGGGACAAAATTTTGGGAGGGACAAACATTTTCTTGTTCACACAACACTAAAACCTTTTAGTTCACACAACGTTATTCCTAAATAACTATTTAAGATACATAAACTAAGTAAATAAATAAATAAAGAGGTAGGTAAATATGTATGTTAATTAAGTTAAAATAAAATTAGTAATAGTTAATGTTTAGTTATTTAGTTATAATTAATAATTGCAACCAAATTATAATTAATCCTTATAAATTTGACCGAATTCATTATATTTATCAATAACGTATTTGTAATAATTAATATCTAGCTACTTAATTACACATTCATTAGTGTATTTTAGGTAAATAACTAATTAACCAACTAGTAATTTATCATAGGTATATAAATGGCCTACCTTAGCTTATATAACTAAGTTACATATAGACTAAAATATAGGCAAATAGGTGGAATATAGGTAGGGTTTGTATAAATAAATACACTTACATATAAACTACGTGTATTTAGGCTATTTACCCACATACTTACATTACATAAGTTAAATAAGTGGTTAATTTAATTATGGAAAACTAAAAATGGCTAAACCAACCAAAAATTAAAAATATTTATGTAAAAATAACCATGATTAAACTAATGATGGTTCAATGAACCATATCTAAATAAATAATGGTTAAATATATAATGACTAAACTAATTTTGGGTCAAATAATTATGGCAAAACCAACCATGGCTAAATTAGAATTGGTAAAATCAACCATGAGTAAATAAATGTGGTGAAACTAACTATGAATAAAGTAAATAAGTCCAAACTAACTAATGAATAAATATTTTATGGTTAAACCAACCATGACCAAACCAGAAATCATTAAAATTAACCATGGGTAAAATAAATATGGTCAAACTAACTAGTGAATAAATATTTTATGGTTAAACCAACCATGGCTAAATTAGAAATGGTTAAACTAACTAATGAATAAATATTTAATGATTAAACTAATGATGGAAAAATTAGAAATGGCTAAACTAATTAATGAATACATATTTTATGGCTAAATGAATTATGCATAAATTAATTATAGCTAAAATCAAAATGGCTAAAACAATAATGGCAAAATCAACCATGGGTAAACTTTAAATGGTAAAATAATTAGTAATAAAATTAATATGCTTAAATTAATTAATTAATAAATTTTTTTAGCAAAACCAATTATGCAAAAATGAATTATGGTCTTGAAAAACATGAATGAAATAATTATTGTTAAAATCAAAATGGTTAAACTAACCACGAGTAAATAAATTTGGCTAAACTAACCATTAATAAAGTTAATATGGTTAAATTAATTAACAAATAAATATTTTATGGCAAAACCAACCAGGGTAAACTACTAACCATGAGTAAAATGAATTTGGTTAAAATAAACATGAATGAAATAATTGTGGTTAAAATAATATTTTAAAAAAAATTTATGGAAAAATCCACCATGGATAAATTTAAAATATTTTTAAATTAATTATGGGTCTACTAATTATGGTAAATTTTATTAGTGTAAAATAATAATATGTTAAAAATAAATATAGTGAATTTAATTATGTTTCTAGTAACCATAGTTAATTTCATTATGGCAAAAACCAATAATGGCTCAATTAATAGTTTTTAAATTAATTATGTTAAACTAATTGTCATGGTTAAAACATTTATAATTGTTAAATTACTTTTGGCTAAACTAGACATAATTAAACTAAATATGGTAAAAACAAATGATGGAATAATTAATTATGGATAAATGAATCATTGTTAAATTAAATATGGTTAAACTAACCATAGTTATTGAAGATGATTAAATTGACCATGGTTATATTAATTATGGTTAGTTATGGTTAGTTTTAACTTTAAATTAGTTTTTTCATAGGTAGTTGAGCCATAATTAATTTAACCATAATTAGATAAACCATATATATATATAATTAGTTTAACCATAATTAATTTGGTCATGATTCATTTAGTTATGATTAGCTAACTTTTACATTTTCCAAATTTTTTCTCATTGGTTAAACATAATCAAAATGTTACATGTAGTCCCAAAGTATTAGTAATGGAATTTGTAATTGGCGCTTTTCATTAGGCCATTGGCCATTTTGACCAAGCCTACTTAGTTAACCCTATTGATTAAGTATAATAGGTGGCTTATTGGTTAAGGCACTTGCCAATTTGACTAAATTGGGTGGTCTTATTGGCCAGACCACTAACCAATTTGACTAGGTGGTATTTTAAAATTCAATTTGATTAGATGTTTGATTTGATTAATTTTCAAATTGGTTACTCTAGTCAAATTGATTAGTCAAAAGATACCCATTGTCGTTCAAACCTTTGGCTTCTAGTTAAAATACATGTCTTTTAGTAAAAAAAACCCATATAGTCAACTTGGTTAGTTTGAAAAAATAAAAGTTCTAATAGTGTGATGTTATGCGTTTTTCCACATTTCCAAGAAAATTTTGGGATTCTTCCAACTTGTATTATGTTGTAATGCTTAATAAATGTTTAGATTTCACCAACATTAACAATAATTCATGTTGGTGTTTATTTTTCAATCATTTCATATAATTAATGTCCTTTAAAACTAGTTTGCAACTCAAACTAATTCTAAAGAACATTTTTTAGTTACATATGACAAGTTGCAAAGGACATGATTTCTCATAGTGTAAGTTTGCCTAATGAACATGCATTTGCATAAAAACAAACATGTTTTTCTTGTACAAATCATTTGAAATGAATTACATGATTTTATACATTCATTTTGATTACTTAAAAAAGTGTAATTAAAACAACTTATATAGTTAGTTTAAAGGATTCAAGAAAACATTTACATAATATTCAAGCTATTTAATTTTTTTTATTAATTTAACAAGACGTCTTTTAAAATTTAAACATTCCTTTTTGGAACCCCAATCATGAATGAACCTTTTTAAATAATATAAAAATTAGTTGAAAAAATGGTAATATGATAATTGTTGTTCAATATCATTTTATAAAAAAAATATTAACATTTAATATTTTAATATTAATCACCAAAAAGTGGCATCAAAAGTAATATTATAATCACATCCCAGAAGTTCAAAAAAAATTGTTTTAATCATAATAGGCACACTAATCAAGCTATACAAATCCATGTAGGTGCTTTAACCACCATTGCAATATAACATTGTGTTCAATTTGACTAAATATACAATTTCTGTTAGCCATAATGAATAGATTTAGTTTTGATGTGATTCAATATGGATACAATGAATCATTTGAAACTAATAGCTTTGACTTTATAATCAACTTAGTTGTGGTGCAGCTAGGGTAATAACTGTGCTTTTATAATAGTGTGATTGTATGTCAAACATGATTTGTTTTTCAAATTCTCAGTGCAATGAATGGATGGTAAAATTTTTGATGATTTGTGTTTTAGTCCTTCAAATTTTCATTGTTATTGACGAACAAGTCTATTCCAAGAATATGAATCTTTTTTTATTTTAATTCTCATTTTTAATATTCTAGTTTTCCCGAGATCATTCAATTTGAATATGGTTTGATGCTTGAAACCTTATATCAACATAATGTTTTTTCTAAGGAGTTGTAATTCTTGAAGAGTGAATTCATACTGGGAGTCCTAGGACTACTTCCTTTTACTCCCATATGCATTATCCTGTGTATGCACAAAGAATCAATGATCTTTCACCTTCACCTTATGTCAATTTTGTGCTTCACCTAATCTTTTGTCAAGTTTCCAACGTGTCTTAACTTATACCTAGGAAGAGTTGTCCTTGTCATTCACACGCTACTTCAGTGAGCCACAATTTCATTGAGTTTCTCAATCTTCTTTCTTTCTTTTTCAACCAAGTTGCATCAATCATCTTCATCACATTCATTAGCTTCAAATCTTTCTTGCTTTTTAAGTCACTTTCTCTCTCCTTACTTTTTTTTTGGGTTTTCAATTATTTTGTTGTGAGGATCCATCACTTCAAGACAAGCACAAACTTTAAACTGCAATGAAAAATAATGATAATGCTTTTTGAAACCTTAAAGATACAAATGTAAGCAAAAAGAACTGATTTAAGAAAAGAAAAACTAAATACACACTCTTGGTGAATGTGTGTGGTGGGGTGCTTAAACATCAACTCCAAACACAAAGAAAAATGACATGACATTGTGGGCTTGAAGATGAAATGCCCACGGTGCTGCCCCCGGCCTGCCGCCACCGTACACTTCAATTTTTAACCACAATGTGTGACTCAGACTGTCCAGCTGATGCTTTTCAAAGAGTACTTAAGGGTTGTTGCAAGCTAAGAAAGTTGGATAAAAACTTTCATGGCCATGCTGCCCAGCTGTTCCAAAAATTGGTTGGGAGTCAGGACTGAGGGGGGCCTAGTATGTGTCTTTTTGGGTTTTGTAATGGCAAAGATGAGGAACTTTCATTGAGCATTGTTGTAACAAACTCCAAACCTGCCCTAGGTCTCCTGTACATTTTCCTTTCTAGTGGCAATGAAAATGCCTGACAAATTGCCTTGCCTGAGTAGTGTACTGATTACAGACCAGAAAATATCATCCTTGTGGAAAGGTTTTCAATGTTTCAACTTGCAACCTCGCTGGGACCATCACCCCCACAAAATCGACATTAAGGTCTGGGGTGACAGATTATGTGTAGGGTAAAAAGCTCAAGGCCCAGAGCAGACGGGCCAGGACCCAATATGGGCCACTTTTCACTGTAAATTGCCACTGTGCTAACGTTGAGAGGATGAGGGCATGCAAGGGGACAAGTGTTAAATGTAAGCCCAATTTCACTAATGCTCTTTTATGCTGCATAAAAATAGATTCAACTTTCAAAGAGCAAGGCTTTATGTTTTTCATAAAGACCATTGTGAAAACAGAACGCCAGCTTGTGGGGCAGAGAAATAACTGCACACTATATTCTTTCTAGGGTGCCCTCTACTTGAAAAATTGTGAGAGGTTTTTACATAATTTTCTTGACCACAATGTCTTCCAGTGGTGATCATACACACTTGTAATAATGATCACAATGTGTATGTTGAACATGAATTTTTCTGTAAATTGTTGAATCTGCCATCCCAGACCATAATGTCATAAAATGGCCTTGATCTGCCCATTAGGTGGGGTGCATCACGTAGCTCGTCTGAATGGGCTTTCCTGGCACCTTACCCAACATAATGTTGTGTCGGGCTTGAGTCTTGGCCATTGATTAACACAAAAAAGAGAAACAGCATCATGCTTGAGTCACAAAGTACTCACCTTAGGTGAGGAACACCCACACTGGTACCATGGTGAAAACCTCAAATTTCTTTTAAATTGCTTGTCAGTTGTAAACAGTATAAATATGGAATTCCCATCCTTAGACTAAAAGATGGTCTCTGAGTAGTGGTTTTTTCTTTCAATTTTGTGTACATATTGTAGCAACAGTGGCGAGTCTCCCAATACTGATTTCGACTTAGTTGGCTACGGTTTTGTACATGATCATTAAGACTGTAACCAGCAGGTGCACCTGTGGTGACAGCCCCCCCAAAACCAAATTTTGACAACTTGTTTTTTAGAAAAGGGAAATTTTGTGTAGGGTAATGCCCTGGCCCAAGGGCATTGCATGACATAAAAATCTGTCTTCAAATTTGAATCAAATTTGAAGATAAATAAATAATTTTCTCACAATCGTGAGAAAAAACAGTTAAAAATGAAGTGTGCATTTCGAAAAATGAAATAAAGCAGGTGTTTATTTTCTGAAATTTGCCCTGTGAGATCTTACACCTTGTAAGCACCCCTCCAATTTCTTTGGAGGTTTTTACATATCAGTGTTACCATGTGGTGATTTTTCACCACAAAAATTTAAACAAGGGGTGTGTCACACTGTGGCCTTGCCATTAAAACGTATCTTAAGGCAAAAAAAAATTATAAAAACTCAAATATTTCACCATGCAAAACTATAATCTGAAAAAAATCCTCTGAAAGAAACCAAAATTCTTCAAGATATTATAACTCTGTCACTAATCTCAAGTTTCAACACAAGCCAAAATATCATCTTTCAAAAATTCTCGTATAAAAATAGAACTATTAGCTAGGGGCCAAAACCCCTCAAGCCACTATACTGTCTATAATGAATCTAAACACAATATCCTTGCCATGGTAGGCAAGGCCAATAAAATAGACTATCTCTCAGTCCATATTTAACACTTCCTGGTTAAACATGGCCTCATTATAAGGCCTTATCACTTGATTAAGAAGGTGAAAGTACCAGTGTAGATGCTAGTTCAGCCTGGCCACAAAGTACCTGACAAATTATTGGCAAAACACAGCTAACAAGAAAATGCATGTACAACAAACACCACATGAACGGTAGCAGGGAATGTTTAACGAGAGTTGCAGGAATAAGAGGAGAGGACTGCTGGCCACTGTTTTTTTTGGTTGTTTATAAAAAATAAAAACGCCCCGGAGAAACCGTCCGCCCCCCCCGGAGCCCAGACCCCGGTCCGTCGAGAAGAATGTCGGCGCAGCAACTTCGCCGCCATGCCAGGCACCCACCCGCGACGTCTACACAAGGTAGGTACTGTGTGCCTTGGTTGGCACCCTCCTGCCACCACTAGCAGCACTGGAAGCAGCAGCGCTCATCTTTCTTTCCATAGCTCCGGCGCTCTCTCTCTCTCTCTCTCTCTCTCTCTCTCTCTCTATATTTCTATCTCTCTTTATGAGGTTTGCTGCAGTTTTGTACTACGTCCTTGCGATTAGGCGTTGCTTTTTGCTTGCAAGAGTGAGTTGCAAAATGACGGGAATAGAAAATGAGAACGGGGATCATGTGGATGGATCAGTGCTCAACAATATTGGGGTTAGCTGTTGTTGGGAAAGCAAAGACATGACGATCTCTAGTGCTGCGCCGCCCGGGAGAGCTGGCGGAGGACGTAAACCCGTCGCGTTGACCGAGTTGGCGAAACTTATGGCGGATTTTGCAGTGGATCGTGAGTGGGACCAGTTTCATAGCCCGCGGAATCTGCTGCTTGCTCTCGTATATTCTCTTTAACTCCGACGTTTTCCTAATTTTTTTCTAGTGTTTTGAATGGTTTTTTTTTGTAAGGCAAATATTTGTGTCTTGTGAGCAGGCTTTTTATTCCACAACAATGCTAGAATTGGGAGAATTGCTGGTTAGAACTTATACAGAGCTTTCTGTACTGGTTTATAATCCAATCATCCGAAACAAGATGAGGCCAAATATAGTCTGTAAATAGACTTAAAGAAAATTCCGAATCTCTTACAAAAGCTTTGTTGTATGATCGCCAATTCTTCTGAACTGCAGCAGAAGTGAGTCTCTTGACTCATCTTTTTCTCTAAGCCTTGTTTTCGCCTGTTCGTTGTAAGAGTAGTTATCATCTTACCTGCGTAAGGAGGTTTGTGCACTGGCAATTTCTACATCTCCCGAGCGGGAATCCTTTATGATACTCAGCAACCACAGATAGTTTACACGGAGAGCGCGCATGATCCCGGTGATTGCTCATGAGTTACTACAGTACTAGACTCATGAATACATAATTATATCATGTTCTGCAGGTTGGAGAGGTGGGGGAACTCTCGGAGATTTTCCAGTGGAAAGGAGAGGTACCACGGGGCTTAGCAGACTGGAATGAAGCGGAGAAGGAGCATTTAGGCGAAGAGCTGTCTGATGTGTTGTTGTATCTAGTTCGCCTGGCCGACGTGTGCGATGTCGACCTCGGTCAAGCCGCTCTGCACAAGCTGCAAAAGAATGCAGTGAAATATCCAGTCGACGTCTGCAAAGGCTCGTTCAAGAAATTCAATGGCGTTTCCACAGTTGGACACAATGTATAAGAATATATTACATAATTGCCCAGCGTTACAAGTAGTAATTTCTTGTTTGGTTTCTTATGACTTCGTAGATCTTTTCATTCTCTGCTTCTAATTCAATGGACACAGGTTCAACATCTTGTGGACGTTACTCATGTATTCGAGAGTCTTTTAGAAGCCTGTAGGTAACATGAACTCTGCAGTTTTCTTAATTATGCTTGGTGCATTGGTCAATATAGTTCGATAACTATGCTCAGGCATCGTAACCGTGTGTTTGCAGGGAGATCGTGTGCGAGGACGCGCTCTCACGACTAGGCTGGTTTCCGAATCCCAGCACACCTAACGACAACGTGTGTCTGATCAGCGATCGTCATTTTTAGTTTAATTCAATCCAAGATCAATCAATCAACTTATTATTGATCAATCCGTAGATGCACATCGAACGCAGAAACTCTGAGGAAAACTATAGGATCAGACTTGGTTTGTATTGTCGATCAAGATTCCTAGCTATGTCTGCAGGATCAGCAACCTGAAAGTTTATATCCCAGTTCCTGATTACACGGCGTCAAGATTTTTAGCTGACAAATCCATAAGCGTATTCTCTTCGTAGAATCAATTCTCTTCTAGCTGCAGATCATCCAGGTTGAGCTCTGAAGTTTCTGACTGCTGCGTCTGGAGCTCACGGATTCGCCCTCTCTCATCATGTGCCTTGAGCTTTATCAAGGTGAACATCCAATCTTATGAAATACAACATCCTGACACCTGCTTATGGGACAGAATATGCTTTCGTTTTTTCTTCGGTAATTTGAAATGCAACTCTCAGCATTCTAGCTGGTGATGCATGCAGATTAAACTTAACCAAACTGTCTTCCCGTTTGGTATATATTCTTGTCCAGAGATATGTCCTCCATTCGGTCGATGTATACTAATTGGAACTTGGTCTGAAAACTGATCAGAATTTATGTGTATTGGTAGAATGCTATATGAATGGCATGGGGTCTCACGACTCATAAAACGGACTCCAGGAAGTTTTTGGAAGGCATCCCACTCACAGCTTGTTTGTTATTTTCCCTCCTATATTTTTGTATCTTCTTACATCACTAAATTTATCTGACACAGGCATCTGTCCCTGGTTCCTTTGCTTTTTCTAGGACTTCCTGTTGTTCTTCAGAGAAAACCCAAATGCCAAAGTTGGAAGAAAAAGCGACCTTAAGACCACCTAACAATGCTTAGCCTAACAAACAGGATATGGACAGTCAGAAAAAGTGTATGGTGAAGCCCAACACCTCGGGCTTTACTGGAGCAAGGACCCATGTGATGAGATGGAGATCAGCATGAGCCTGATCTTTGTGGCTAATGGCATTATGGAGTGTAAAGACTGCACTTTGAACTTTTTAATTTTATTTTGTTCCTATGATCTAACCAGTGGGTAACTAGATATTAAAAATGCCACAGGCATTTCAGAAAATGGAATGCCCCATGGCTTTTTCCACTCTGCTTCACACTCTCTAAAACAAAACTAGAAACACCCAAGGAGGTCTTTACAAAGTTCAAAGTCAATTGAAAGCTTGTGATGATATTAATATGCCAAACGGAACAGCACAATTGGCCTAGAGACCTTGCATGTATTCTGTAAATGGCAAAAAGGTTACCAAATTCCTCCAATGAAATGAGTACTCTAGCCACCATTATCACACAAAATTGTTCATCTTAAGTTTTTCTTAAATCAAAATCCCTGGATGGGTGAAGTACTAAGGGGTCAGGACTCAGGACTCGGAACTCCTCATCCTCTTCCACCAAACTTACCGGTTACTGTAATTCTGTTATTGTGTGTACAGCAACTGGTGCAGGTGTCCTGGCATGTTGCTTTTATTAGCTGCTATCTGAACTGAACTTTAAGTCTACAGTGACCACCGAAATCACATGTACCTTGATGCCAGCACCAACGTGTACCACGTCCTAGATTCCCTTTGAACTTCATCAACCAAAGCAAAATGGACTAATTTGAAAAGTATTCCTTGGCCAGCAAGCAACAAGTATTCCAATATGCACCCATACTCCACTTCCCTTCCATTAGCCTAGGCTGAAAATGGTGACAGACCCTTTTAGAACATCACAAAAACCTTAGGGCTGCTTTTTGTTAGTGTACTTTCAGGACACCTTACATGGCATAATGTTGTGGCCTCGGCATTTCGAAAAAACAAAATGGCCACCTCCCCCTCCCTCCATGGGCATTGTGCTTTTCGAAACACCACTCATCTTTTTCTTCCCATTATAGTACCTGGCGAATACCCACTGAGTATCATGGGATTTTTTTAATAAAAAAGGGTAGCCACTTTTATGTTGTGTAAGCCATCAGGGGCAGACTTTACTGAATTTTGGACCTGCGCTTAGCTTGCCTCAAAGGGACCTTCAATCAATAAAGACCACTCATGAGGGCTATACCCTACACATAATTTTCGTGTGACCAATGAGAATAAGATTAAATAAATAAATGAGACGACTCAACACGCACACTCAGGGTTCAAATTTTCTTTTATTTTGGTTTGGAGGAGAGAGGCCAGATTTTTTTTGTCTTTTTTGTTCCCAATATGTTCCCCAAGTTGTTCCCATGAATAGCACCACAGCAATGCTTTGGCCAAAGTTGAACTTTCATGTACACCCATACTGTAAAGGAGGGCCTAAGGTGAGCATTTGGGGAGTGGGAGGCCAAAGGAAAGCACCTTTGTGCTTCTATTGGGGACTGCCCAATGTTTCAAAAAACATCATAATGAAAAGTGGCTCCATAAAGAAAACAACTTTGGGTGCACCCCTCAAGTAACTTGGTCTCCACATTGCTTTGCACTACCAATGACAATATGTATTATGCACGCATGATTTCAATAGTGAAATGCTTACATCAGTCAAGGGATGATTAGTTCAACAGTTTGATGCTTACATTGGTCAAGGCTCTCATTGAAGGACCTTATTTTGAATTGTAATTCTGATTACCTTTGTATAACTTAAATTAAGAGGAAAACGGTTTTGTACACATTCAGACATTATCGTTTGCATATTCATGTTATGAGTCCTAGTCTCCCCTATTTCTCACATCTTGCACATCTTGTCTTAATGTTGTTGCCTTATGTTTTGAAACACATTGACAAATATTTCATAGGTAAGATTTCATGAACATTCTTCAATTTTCTCAATTTCTCAAGAGCTGCATCTACACCTCTTGGACACCTCTTGGAACCTATCTAACAAAAGAAACCACACAACAACACCACCTTCTAGTAAGGATAAAATCTATACACTCATACAATTAGTATTTTTTACAATTTTGCCTGCTCCTGGAATGGCCAGGAACATGTTTCTGTGACACCGTGTTTCCATGAAAATGGAGTGAATTGGCCTCCCCTCCCCCCCCCCCACTGAATGTTGTTTCCTGGGTGGTTTTGCCTTCCAATGTTCATCCACTACAATGCCACAATGGCAACCTACATGCATTCATAGCTCACTCACATCACCTAAGTACTCATGGATTCCTTCTTCAATACAAGTGTCACATTTGAGTCATCATGTGCAATGTCTTTAGCAAATTAACATTTAACTATATTTCATTACCAAAATGATGGATAGCATGCTGGAAGGTAGTGTTCTTCAAGCATTGCACTTCAATATACATCTAGCCCAAACTGTGGAGACACCTAGCATCTTATTGGTGTCAAACATCAAGAAGTCCTAATATGCGCTATTTTTTAGAATCCTAGGTTGTACAACAAACTAGTCAAATTCTCTAAGAGTTTCATAGTCATTTTTCAACACCTTGAAACCACAACAATGGCCTTTGGTCCCAAGGTTTGGGAAGGTTACAACCTAATCACATTCAAACAAAATGAATGCCTATCTTAGCCAATTGGCTAGCCTACCTAATGTAACTAGCTAGTTACTTTATAATGTAACCTAGCTTAGCTAGCTAGCTACCCTGCCTACCTAACCTAGGGTGAATGCAAGCTATAGTGTACACCCCAAAAAAAACTATTACAAAGTAATAGTTTTCAGTATCTACCTAAATTTGATGCATCATGGTGGATATTTTTAGAAGGTTGTGTGATTTGAATTTGCAATTAATGATGGTTTACATCCTAATTTATCATTGTTGTGAAATTAATGCATATATGAACAATTCAATTATTATTTTAATTATATTTTAATTTGTAATTTAATCTTGGTGTAACATCAAAATTATAAACAAAGACTAAAAAACATTAGTTTTAATGAGAATTTGATCATGAGATTTTATAGATACAAGTATAAGGAACAAATTTCTTCGTCAAAACATACAATTTGTTTTGAAGTCACTGGACTTTAGATTAGGTGATATTAAAATATTGATTAGTACATTATGGCTAGCCAAAGGTTGAAGGGTATGTGTTTAGATCACAATCCAAGATCTATAAGGCTTTGCAATGAAATGACCATAAAAAGGAAGAAGCATACATTCTAAAAAAAAATGGTTAATGGCTAGAGTACAAACCAGATTGATAGTTGTGCAATACGTTAAAGAAAGGTTGTAGGCAAAGTGGACAATACTATTATCTATCACCATCGAAAAATAATAATCTTCTTCTTCCTTTTCCAGATCCTTTTAAATCGATAAAATAGAATTGTGAATCTTAGGAATACTGATTATGGAAGCGTATGGTTACACGATAGAAATATTATTCATGTTATTTTGTGTAGTATAAAATAGACTCTGACTCCTAGCCATTTTTTTTAGAACATTGCTTCTTACCTTTAGAGCCAATCAATCTACCTGATGATGATTATGACTTTTTAAGTTGTAAAATTCTCTTCCATTAAAAATGTACTTGGGTTAACTATTAGTTTTTATGATTTTATAGAAATAAAATGGAGTTTTAAACTAATAAAAAAGGTCCAAATAAGTTAAGGTGTCCCAAGCAAGATTTAAAGGGCGAACTTTTTTATGTATTCCTATATTTTGTTTCCCATTCATATTAATGAATCAAAAAGTGTGAAAACTATCCATATTATCCACTATGTGTCCACATGTATAATATAAAACATTCTAAACTAATAAAGGAATTAAAAAAAAGGTGACATGATTTTGGGATTCCTTTAAAGGTTTGGAGCCAAAAAATGGTAAATTACTATCAAATAAAGGCCTTTTCAAAACTTTATAACATCATTGGTGTACATTTGGGTGAATGCATGAATGAATGGACCAATATTGGTGTCACATTGTAATTTTCTACAAGAGGGTTTTGTTCAAAACCAATTGGCATATACCAAAATTAACATTTTTTTAATAGACATTGGTTTTAAATCATTAACTTAAACATCAAAACATATATTTGATCATGTTGCAAATTAATGACCTTAAGTTATATGAGTTGACTTTTGAAGTTGCCAAGCATGGACTTGCCTCCCCATAGTGGAGGTTTTTGTGAATTTTTTTTAAAAAAAATCATTTGGAAATGTTGGTTAAGGACTCAATAAATATTGTATCATATCATAAGAATTTTAGATTTGAAGTCCTTTTGTAAACATATTACTTGAAGCTCTAGTTATAATGACAATATGGACTTTTTAGTGGTCAATAATGATGCATTTTAGCAAAAGTCCCTTAGAATACAAAACACACCTTTATTTGTTTTTTTTTTTTTTTCCCTATTACTATTTTCTTGCAACTCTTTCTTTCACCACAATTTATATGGACTTTCTTGTTGCATTTTCAATGAGATCCAAATTGGAGCCATTTAAGATTTCAAAAAGTTGGTTACATCATCACCTTACATAGTCTCCTAAGAAATAGATGAAAAGGTCATCATCAAGGTAGGTTTTCGAGCTTAGTGGCCATAGACAAATGTTGCATGATGCAACTAGTACATTTTCATATTTTGTTTCTTTGTGCAACAAGAACATTGTGTTGCAAAAGACTATGGAGCACTTGCAATGTTTAAAAGGTCTTGTAAAGATGGTGAAAAGATTTGTTGTTTCAATGTTCTAATTTTTCTAATGATTTTGCCCTCTATTGAGGTAATCAATCAAGATTGTCTTGTGGAGTTTTTGTTTGTTCTTTATCTTGAAATTACATGTATTAATGTCATTCTAGGGTTTTCTTTTTTGCCACATTGCTATTTGCAGTGTACCTCTTACTCAAGGTAATTATGCTTGCCAAAGGTATTGATCACCTTGTTGTTTGCATTGTTCCATTGGTGCCTTGAACTTGAATTTATAACAAATTTCCTCCATGATAATAGATCACGAATTTGTCAATTAGGAAAAGATGAACAATATGTGGATATTTGACATTGGGGAATTGAATTTAAGTAAGTTCATTACATTGCACAATTTTCCATAAGGTGGATTAATAATGTTCTTGTGTGTAGGATGTGACAAAAAAGATAAAAGGTTCAACCCACTAATTAGCTCAAAAGCAAATGAATTTGCAAGGGGGATGATCAAGAAATTGTTGTTTGAGGAGTTAGGGTTATATTACATTGGTTCTATGGGATAGCCAACAATCAACCCATGACAATAGCAATAGCAGCCAACACCTCCATATTATCCTCCTCATAAAATCCCTTATGGAATGTTTTCAATCAATTTTGCAACACAAATAAGAAACATTCCATCATGAATGTGCACCCCACTTCCTCCAAAACTTATTCACAACTATAAATTACTTCACTATGATGAGCAAAATCCACATATATGCTGCTATTTTATTTTTAATAACACTTGGTCATACATGTGTTAACGTATTGTAAAATTCATGCATTTTCACCAATTGTAAGATTCAAACATGCTCACCAATTTTGAATATCATCCTCATGGTACCCAATATTAGTTGTAAATGGTCTTCCATGCATTGCTACTCAAGAAACTAAAACTTGTATTTAATAATGAGTTTCTTGAGCAAATATGCATTGAAATGTGAGCTTACTTATAATAAGCATTCCTTTCATGAGGATGTATTTATTGTTTGCAACAATAGATAGATTATGAATCTATCAATGCCAAAAAAAGATGAACATGTGGATGTTTGACATTAAAAAAGTCAAATTTAAGTAAGTTCATTACATTGCACAATTTTCTAAAAGGCGGATTTAAGTGTTTTTATGTGTACAATGTGGGAAAACAAATAAAGGGTGAATGCACATTAAGGTGGACCAAAAATGGCACACGTGGAGTCAACAATTTTACTTTTAAAAAAAATTCAATTCAAATGTTTGGTGTTTTGGGAATGTAACATTGTCCATTTGAAAGTAGGAAGCAAATGAAATATCAAAACCTTAAACATATAAGTTTTAATATTGCAACACATGTTTCAATTTGATTAGTTAGGGGAAAAGTTAGAAGCAAAAACATGAGTTTTTTCAATTTTTATAATTAGCAGTTGTTACAAGGTAATAATGTCATTTTTTACAAAACAACAATTTTTTATTTTTCCATTTTAGTAAATTATGGACTTTATAGACAATAGGCTATCTTACGAAAACTTGATAAATTAAAATATAAAACTTGCTTATAAGCTTTTATTTTGGCATTATAACAATCGGGCATGGTTGCATTAACATGAGCCGCACCCATTCTTTTGGGATTGTTTTTTCGAGTGTTTTATTCTTGGAATATTCCACAAAAAGTTTTAGAAAAATCTTTTAAAATCATGATAAATTTTTTTATAGTACTTTGATAAGGCTGCATTAAAAATTACTCAAAAATATGTCATTTAAAAAAAATTCATGTTATTAAACATGTCATTTTACTTCTTAAAAGCATTGGTTATAGTGTTTTATTAGATTTTTTCCATATTTTTTAATTTGATTAATTTCAAATTTATTCACAAATCCCATGATATATTATGAATGTTATCATATAAATAAATCTTACAATTTCAACAAAAAAAAAATTACATTTTCCATCACATGCAACATCAAGCACTAATTACATTTGTTATGGTACATGTTACCATGATTGCACCCAATTTCACAATCATATTAGTGAAAAAAAATCAACATTTCACACATGTTTATTATATAATAAAAGTTCATAAATTTTTTTATGGATTGTGATAGAAATGTTACATCGTTTTAAAAGTCCACCTTGCAATGAAATGATGACATTTTATTTTCAAATTTTCAAATTTGATTTTACAAGTGTTATAAATTAGTTAGATGAATCCTTTCAATAATTTTCAATCATATTTCAACACATATTACTAAATTTAGAAATACCCCCCAAAAATTACCCCTATGACACCAAAAAATGGACTATTTAATGTGCAACTACCCTAACAGGTTCAACTCAATAATTAACTTCAAAAGTAAATGAGTTTGCAAGGGGGATGATCAATAGATTGTTGTTTGAGGAACTAAAGTTATATTACATCAATTGGTCATATGGATGGCCACAACATTATAAACCTTGTTAATTTGTCCATAATGTGAAATCTAATATTGTGAATGGTCTTATGTTCAGCCATGTTGTCATTGAAAAAGGTCATGGGGTGAAAACACAATAAAAAAAGCCAAGGGTGCCAAAGTAAAAGTTTGTTTCCAAAGATTGCACATGGCACATGTCATTTCTATGTTGGTTTATAACTTTAAATTTATATTTTGGATACCTAGTTTAACACTATATGTTAAATACAAATACGTTTTGATGATAAATTGATTTTATATCATATATAATGCATTTATGCTCTTTATCACATAAATATGAACTTTTGTTAAGGCCACATTTTCAAAAATCCATAATTTTAAGGTCACACATGTGAAGTTTGAACCAAATGTGTTCAAATTGATTATAAGAAAAAAATTCATGAGTTCAATTCCTTTTGCCCTTTTAATCATCAATGTTAAAACCTTTAAAAAGTTTCAAAATAATGGTGCACATTTGGTATTAAAAAAAAAAGTTTGAAAAAAATAATGATTTTCCATTCTCAATGTTTGAATGTTTTGAACATGCAAAAATATTTTTTATTTGTGTCAAGCTTTTAGCATGTAAAATTTGCAGTTAATGAAAAATATTACAAAAAATTTTATAACAATCCAAACTATTATGTTATCCCTGTGATCTTTCGAACATACAAAAATGTAATATTAAGGAGTGTCCATCCACTTGGGGGGCTCTTTTGACTATGTTTTTACCCCATGGGTCTCATTATGTTGAACACATTACAAACATATCATGGTATGTCTTCATCATACTTCAATTTTCAAGCCCCTTGAAAGTAACCATGTGCATCTTTCAAATTATTTTCTAATTTCCACAATGAACATATTGTGTTAGGTAAACAACTACTTACATATGCCATATTAAATATGCACATTGGTGATTGGACTATCATACACAAGACATAGTGGATGTTCATTGAATATAAAACAGATGTTTTATGTATAATTGGTCTTGACTTGTTTAGGTTTTCCCATTTTGCCATATACTATGATAGCAAGTTAGCAACCACCAAGATCTTTCATCAAATAGATGTATTGTCATTACTTTGTTTGATCAACATGTTCCTTTTGTTTTAGACTTTCATTATGAACCTATCATGTGGGTGTATTTCAAACTCCAATCCTTTCCTAGATGTATGACAAAATTACATTACATTATGTACAAGGTTGCAATTATCAAGGGTTGTAGATGTTTCACATATTGTTTTTCTATTCAAAAATGTGTTTGATGAACATATGAAGGTTATGCAACTCATTGTGATTCATAAAAGGATGGCTTTTGGATCATTTTAATGAATTAATTGATGGTATTAATATGGATGGCCTTGGGTGTTTTGAACATGGGAATGAAACTTAAACAAGGAGATCAAGGTGTTTATAAAGACTAAGAAAACTTGCATATATGGTCAAAATTTGAGCTGAAAGTAAGCTTGTTTTTGGACCTACACATTGTGATGTGATCCTAAAGTTATGGTGTGTAGGAATCAGCCAAAACCATGCCTGAAAGGAAGGGAAAAGGTTGCAAGAATCAAGGAAAGGGCTATAGAATGGCAATAATTGTGTCATGCTTGGAAAAGAATTGCAAGAAAACCTAATGAAAAGTAGGATAGAACCCAAGAAATTGTTGAAGAATCCATACCAAATAGAGATATTAGATGAATTACTTTTATCATATTTTCAACTATTTTATTAGTCTTCCTAGGTTTTGTTGCCAAATTGGTTGTCATGAAAAGAGCTTTGTTAAGTCTTAATGTCAAACCTAGTGTTCCTAAATTGATTACATCTTCAAAAGAATCCATTGCACAAGAAGAGGTCATTAGTGGGATAATGAAGTCATTATTTGAGGTTAAAAGGTCCAACTCAATAGTAAAATTAGCAACAAAACATGCGATTTTGGCTACCATTATAAACTTTGCATCTAATTCATCTTTCAAAGAAAAAGCCAAGTGTCTTGGGTGTTTATCATTAAAACATATCCTTAGCCATTCAATGGTAGGGCAAAAACATGGTTAAATGTTTCAAAAGTGGCATTTGATAGTCCATAATCTAACACTAGGTATTTTTTGTAGTTTTAACAATTATCAAACCATAAATCCTATAATTATCCCTTACGTTTTTAATCATAAATATTAATAAACCAACCTATGAATATCCCTAAACGTGTGATTGATAGAAATTCATGCAAAAGATTAAAAAATTTAATGTGAAATGGACTCTCAAAAATAAAATTTATAACAATCACATCATTTTTAAAAAATTAATTAAAAATATAGATATTAAAAAAGTTTCAATGCACTTCACTAATAAATTCTCTATTTGATGATGGTTTTTTTTTAAAAACACATTTGACACTATTTTGACATTTTTTTGAATCCACATTTTTCATTTTCTCTATGTGACATATTGTTGTCAATTCAAAAGTCCATTATGAGTCCATAATCTTCTTATAATTCATCCAAAAATTTTATGATGATTCCCATTAAAGTCTATGACAACATGAATAATTAAAAAATTAACAATGTTAATTTTGAATATAGCTTTAAATTTTACATTTGTATGTAATCCAGAATAATTACAAGTGTGATAATCTGAACAATCCTCTTATTCATGCTTTCACCTAGCAAAATGAAATGGATTCATTTGGAGAGTTTCCATGGACCCTATCCTAGTATGGAAAATCAAGGGGTGATGGTTTTTCTATTGCAACAAAATCCATTGTTCAATCATGGTGGGCATCTTAAACAAAGATGAACCTAAATAAGAATTTGTGAAGAAAAGATTGGTAGCATTTGTGTACAACAAAAAGCCCACTCAATATTTAATGGAAACCCATGTTCTTTCCATACATTTGGCCATTGTCTTTTATTTTACTCTATGAAAATTGCTTTGCATGTACCTTGAGATTATGGCGTCATTAGTGTGGAAACCTCATGGTTCATGAATTAAGTTTTTGTTTACATTTTTGGATTATAAAATGTGATCCAATGTGTACCATTAGCATCTAATGCCAATGTGAGCAAGTCTAGTAAAACCTACAACCCCAATTTGTGAGATTTTTTGTGCATTACATTTTGGTTATTGTGGTTTCATTAAACCATGAGTTCTTTAAGGAAACTTTGTTCTATGTGGAAATCATGCCAAATTTATATGGATTCTAAATTGTTTAAATAGTCGGAAGCCATTATGAACTTTAGGTCAATTGTAGGCAAAACAAATGAACTTAGAGAGTTCTTTGAATTCATAGTGAATTCAATGAACTTTGTGATGTTTATAAACATTGTTCGTATTGTTGACAAGTGTGGCAATACATGAGTGGGTAAGAATAAATACTATGGACTTTGAAATTGTGCTTGTGAATAGTATGGACATTCAATAATTATATGGACTACCATTGTAACTAATATATAACTATTAGACTAAAATTATGTTGTGTGAAAATTATAGATATTTATTGACTAGTGTCATCATTACTATGTACTTACTTGGAATGTAAGGATGTTTGTGACATGTGTATAGATAGTTTATGATTACATGGAATACCATTTGACTATTATGTACTACATGGATTGAAAGGGTGTTGTGACGTGTAGTGTTGTGACGTATGGTGTCATAAGGGTGTAAATCCATAGTAAATGCTACTAAACAAAAAGACTAAAACTAATCAAAGGTAGAAACTAATCAACTAAAAATAGATGCATGCACATATGTATGTAATGCACAAGAGGAGGATGAGATGAAATTCTCATGTATCCCCCACCAAAGTTGAGCTGGGAAAAGCGTGGCATGGTTTGAGTAGAAATCAAGGTGTTGCAAGAGAACATGATGAACAATACCAAATACTAGTGGGAACTTGAGAGAGCTCCGACTTGAAGCAAAATAGATGATATCCACCATTACAACTATCACAAAGTAGCATCTGATCAGCATCATTTGTCCTTTAACATACTTGACATGGATAGTCAAATGGAGGAATCCAAGTTGACATGATGATGGTAGGATCCAAGTTCGGGAGGTGGCAGGGTGCACAATTTTTGGAATGATCCCAAATTGTGCATTCGTCAACTCTTTGCAACTCCAACACACCTGAAGGCCTGATCGCCTTAATCCTCAAGATAGTGCAACTAAAAGAAGTGTCTAGAATATCATTAGGTTGCTGCTAGAAATACACAAAATCACCAACATCAAATTGTTTCACCTTAAGTTTAAAACTACCACCTCATGTGTGTGCATACCATAAGGTGTTTCAATGTTATGCAATGGACAAATTCTCCATGGCCATGGGCATAACCCTCATGAATAGAGTAGCCCTCTCTGCGATGACCTTAGCCCAAGTGGCTAGGGAGTCCAAGTCCATAACTTGGTCCATTTGAATAACAATGGAAAAGGGTGGAATGGGAAGTCTCCCAAAAAATAGAAAGTAAGGAGAGAAATGAGACAAAGAGGCATGTTTGGACATCATGTAACCCATGGCGATGTAAGGTAAAGCCAAGTCCCAATCCTTTTTGTTCCTAGTGAAGCAAATCTTCCGAAGTCCCTTCTTACATGTTTGAACCATCCTATCTACAAGGCCATCAACTTGGGGATGATCCCTTAAAGTCTAGCGATGGTCAATAAGAGCATGTGTGAGCCATACCGACACAACCATGTGCGGTAGTCTCAATTTTTAAGAGTTACATCAGGGTTATTGGAGTGGGGTAAGGTTATTAAAGGTTTTTAGCGACTTCATAGGGAGTGATGAATGTGCGTGGTGCGAAGGGGGGTTATTTTCTTTTCTGAAATGCGTTATTGGGAATAAGGAGTTGGATTAATGCTTTCTTTCAGCAAAGGCTAATAACCATAGTTTTAGAAACTTTGTTGCGTAATTAGGGGTGATAAATCTCTAGAGGGTTGGGGGTAGAAGTAGACGCCAAAATTTATAGTGTTCAACACAACATTAGTCTTGTTATGGTATTTAGGGAGTAACAAGGATGTTAGAATTTCTTAAAGCAGTTGGAAGGATGTTAATGAAAGATTTAATAGAGATAGAATGATCTTCAAGCCGTTGAACATAAGGTTAATTCGAAGCAATTCAACGATTAAAAAGATAGTATGATAGTGTGCCAATGGCAATAGGAGTCTAATGATAATTGAAACTTTTATTATTTATTTATTTATAATAGGGATAAGCTCAACAAGGAGCTACAAGTACATGTAAGATCCTGAGTTATGCCTTGGTGATAGTTCACAATTGCAGGAAATCTAGGATGCGCCGGATGGTGCGAACTAGGTAGTCCGCCTTACTATTGGGAAGCAGTCGACGAATCAGACCGCGCAACCAACGATAATGACCGACACCGGGAACTGAAGACCAGGCGAAGATAGAAGTATATTCAGTTTCGTAACAACCTTCACAAACGGTCTCGGGTTCGTCACCAGAAGCGGGGTTGACTTGCAGCAAGATCACCAGGGTGCGAGAGTTCAGAGAAATATGATAGTACCAGGCTCGAGGAGGTTCGACTTCAAGACGAGCACACACCTCTCGGGGTTCGGGTTCTTCATCATGAGGATGTTGTGTTAGGGTAAGATCTAGAGATGACTCCGGAGGCGGTTCTTCATTCGCTTGTGCAGCTTGTGGCTCGTAAGATGTGACCATGCGCGACGCCATAATTTCAAGGAAAGGAAAAAAGTCAGATCTTCAATCAAATCAAATTGACAACGAAGGTGTGAAGGACTTGGTACGTTGAGGTGCGCAAACGTAATTTATAAATCGAAGAAAAGGAAAGAAAGGCGTGAGCAACGGCTTAGGACCATGGTAAAGTAAAACCGTAAGGTCGAAGGGAAAAAGTGAAGGTGTAGGTTAAGTTAGTTGGGGGAAATGGAAGAGGTGAAAAAGCATTTTTCGTTCACCTCCCAATGGCCACCAAGCTTGGAACATTCCAAGGGCCACCAAGCATGGAACTTTCCAATGGCCACCAAGCTTGGAACCTTCCAATGGCCACCAAGCTTGGAACCTTCCAATGGCCACCAAGCTTGGAACCTTCCATTGGCCACCAAGCTTTGGATCCACATTCACCTCCCTTCTCCTTCTCTTTAAAAGGCGGATTCGGATCATTGGGAGCCTCTCTTTGCCTCGAGGATAATTTTCATGTAATCTTGAACACTTGTGTCACAAGCTTCTTGAAGAGGAAAATAATGTTTAATCTTGGTAGAGGGAAGAAGGAAGAAAAGTAGAATGAAGATCTAGTGATAGTCTTGGAAGGATTGGAACTCTAGAGAAATCTCAGAAACCCTCTCCGATTTCATAGTATAACTCCTTACTATCGTAGTTGCAGATCTTAAAATTTAGTGGGTTGGTGCGCCTTGTTGTCAGCTTTCCAGAGAGCTATGGCAAGCCAGATTTGAATGATTTATGTGTGAGAAACAACATTTTAAGTGACTAGTGGTCTGCAGCAAGGTTTAATTATCATCTTCGTAAAACCCTCTCGGGTTTGGTAGTATAACTCCTTATTGTCGTAGCTGCAGATCTTAAGATTTGGTGGGTTGGTGTGCCTTGTTGTTAGCTTTCCAGAGAGCTATGGCAAGCCAAATTTGAACAATCTATGTGTGAGAAACAACATTTTGAGTGACTAGTGGTCTGCAGTTATGTCGGACATGGTGTCAAGTCCTTAAACATTAGTTTAGATGAATGACAATTTGACATAAAGTCCTAGGATGTGTGGTGAGTGAACTTGGAAATATATATCCATTAATTCTAATCATAAATGATGCATAGAAGGTGGGCTATTTAATTTCAACTACAAACGCAATCTAACTTCCAAAATTACATTTGTATTTTTCCTTCATTAGTAGCATTTGTGTTTTCATGCATAATTACCTTGTAGAACTGGGAGTAGAGGGACAGAAAGTCACCTCACAGCATGGTCAAGTAGGTCTTGGAATTTTCTTCTAAATTCAAATCCTTGATCAATAAAGCACTTAGCATAAACCCCAAACCTACCTAAGACCTGTTATAAAAAAGCTTGGCTGATGTTGTGTGATGACTTGTTTGGCACCGCAACAAATTTGACCCACTTTGAAAAATGTTCAATCATAATCATGATGTAGATATTACCCCTCAAGGTTTGTGGTAACTCTCCAGCTAAATCACATGACCAACAATAGAACATGCCCTGAATAGGGAGTGGAAAAAGCATGAGATGTCGAAAGGAGAAGGAAGTTATCACTTTATCACATTATTCACACCTAGCAATGTCATCTCGGACTTGGACATACATACCTTTCCAATGATAATGAGGAGTGAGAAGGCTATAAGTACACTTAACTCCAAAGTGTCTAAGCTCTAAATTACCTTCTAAAGAAGACCAAGTCGTTCATGTGGTGGAGGAACCACTCTGTTGCTTTGTGGTAAGCATCGAACAAGGTGATTGTCCCTCCATGAGTAGCGTTTAAACCGTTGTTGTATGCAATCCTTATGGTTTGGTGTAACTTGGGGAAGGTATTCCCCATGTTGAAGAAACCTCAAAGTGTCCAAGTCCTCTCATATATCCACAATGGGATGCTCAACTAGGTTACATTACAGTAGTGTAAGATAACTAGATGCATAAGATACGTGTACAACTGGAATCTAGTCGAAGTTTTGCCTGGCTTCTGAGAAATCTTTAGAGGTAGTGAAAGGTTTTTGCGACATGGTATTCGCTATCTGATGTGTAATACTAGGTTGGTGAATAACTTTGAACTCATACTTTTGAAGTATAAGCACTTAATGAGCTAACTTACCAATAAGCTAATGGTTGGTATACAAAATGAACTCGGTGCCATAAAGATAGGGCCTAAAATGTATGATGGCCCGTACAACAAAAAAACACTCCCCTTCGTATGAAGAATAGTTACTTTCAGCCTTGTTGTTATTTTGGGATGCATAGGCGATAACATATTCCTTGCCTTCCTCATCAAATTAGCCAAAAATAGCACCAATACCAAGAGCACTCTAGTTAGTGTGTAGAATGAAGACTTTGCTAAAATTAGGTCTTCTCAGAATGGGGAACTTTGAAAGTTTTTCCTTGAGTGTGTTGAAAGCTTCCTAAGCCTCTTCACTCCATGTCTAAGCAACATCCTTTTTTAATAATGCATAAAAAGGATGAGCAATAATACTAAAATCTTGGACATAAATCCTATAGTAATTACATAGTCTTATGAAGTTCCTGAAAGTGTGAACATGATTTAGGATTAGGCATCTCCAAAATGGCTACTACTTTGGCCCAATAAGCCATAATACCATTTGGCAAAATTTTATGTCCAAGGTAGACTACTGAGGTGACAGTAAACTCACACTTTTTAGGATGGATCTTCATATTGACTTCGTGGAGCCTCTTGAATAACTCCTCAAGAGGAGCCAAGTGCTGCAAGAGTCCTTTGCTATGCATTGGGACGTCATCTATGTAACATTTCAAGAAATCTACCCTTTCGAAAACCTAGTCCATGATTCACTGAAAAAAAATAGGTGCATTTTTCAATCCAAAAGGCATCACAAGCCATTCCCCCAACTTGTTATTTCCATGGAATGTCGTTTTCTTGCGTTCCTTTGCAATAAGCACAATCTGGTTAAAACTTTGCCTCATATCCACAATTATGAAAATGTTTAAGTTTCCAATGCTATCAAACAATGTTTCAAGGATAGGCATGGGGTACCTGTCCTAAGGTGTAACCAAGTTCAAAGGCCTATAATCTCAACACATCCTTTTCTCAATCCATAATCCAACTGCATCCTTACTTTTTAACATTACTATAACAGCTACAAAATCAGAACTTGATGGTTAAATGAGACTAGCCTCATGGAGCTCTTTGCATTTTTCATCTACCAGTTCCCACTCATGCTTATTCAACCTATGCCTCCTCCAATAGATAGGTGTCTCATCTGTAAGGCCTATAGATAATTGCATGGTCTTACACCTACCTAAGTCTTTCATTAAGAATGTGTACACATTCTCATACTTAATTAGCAAGTCTATGACCTAGTGTCTCTCCTTCTTAGTGAGTTGGTTCCCCATAACGAAAAGGTAGTTAGAAACACATGGAATAGAATTGGAAAGTGTGCTTGAAAAACCTAGTGTATTGGGTTTTCCACTATCCAATTGTGCAAATTCGTGAAAGGTTGTAATTGTTTCTCCAGAAGCTGATGTACCTCCAAGTGTATCAAAAACAACTAAAGTCAAATTACATGGTACCTCCTCCCCCTAAACATTAAGAATGAAGTGTAGAGTGTTGAAGATAGGCAAATGTACTTGGTCGGGGTGCCATGTGGTCACATTGCCAGAACTACAAGCTAATTGAATCAGTGTTGGTGTTGTGTACATTTGAAAAAGTACACAGGTTACCAACAAGCATGTAAGGGAGTTTAGGTCCATGCCTCTCCCCAGTAGAACGTTACACTCTAATTTAATCACCTTGGTGTGATTAGTAGTGTTCATTTGGAACCCCATAGCCCTTTTTATTTCTTTTGGGCTTGGTTCATCCCAAGTGCCTACGCATGACGATACACCAAATCTAGTCCATCTTCCTAAAAGGTGTGTGCTCTTGGGAAGGAAACAAAGGTGGGCTAAGCACCTCTTGGATTTCCTATTGTGTTCACAAGAAACTAAAGAGGTTTCTCTTGCCTTGTAATTAATTAACAAGAACTTTGATCATCCAATATGTGAGAAACCTGCAGGTTGGGGTCTGTGATGGTGTATCTTAGAGCCAACTGTAGAACTGAGAGTGGTGCAAGGTTGGTCCACTAGTTACATAGTTGGTGCGCATAGGAACCACATCATGCCACATTGAGTAGGAGCGGCTTTCCAAGGTAATGCTTGACCAACATGTAGTGCTCTTAGACTTTCTCCTTTATGTCAAACTAAGAAAGGGTGTTTTCAATTACATAACCAAGCGTAAAAGAAATGGATTGAGCCTAGGTGATCAATCGTACCATGTTTATGAAAAGACCAAATCTTGTGTCACTCAAGCCTTCTCTAAATCTAACCACTAAAAATCCTTAACACTTCCAACTTAAACTGATGAAGTCCACAGGGCCAAGTAATTCCATATGCTTCTTCTGAATTAATTGTATGTCAGAGGGCAAGGAAGTCAAACTAGCCTTCCATGTGGTGGTTGTAAACTATTAGGAAAATATGGCTGTGAGTTCCATCATTCTCAATGCCACCATTTGCTTTGCAATAAGATCAATGTCTTTGTAAAAATACCTCTGAACCACCATCCCTGACTATAATAGGGCTTCAAGACCTGTACCAATACCACCAAAGAGTTCTAGTAATGTAATCCTCTCCTTAGGCGGTGTCCAGGTGATTAACTGACGAAGTACTAGCTTAATCAATTCACCATGGTTTTCCATGTTCTCAAAAATAGACAAAGTTTTAACCAAGGGCTCGTGGGTTGCTTTGAACCTTTATAAAACCTCTAGTCCATGTTGAATGTCTATAGGAACCACCTTCAAGCTTTTAATAACTTGGGTGTAAATTGTCTCCTCTTCATCTCCCTTTATCCACTCATGGTTAACTTGTTGGATGTAGGAAATGGTATGTGCTTCCTTGAACATACAATGGTGAGCTATAGGACGATGGTTCCCATGTAAATCAAGTGGTATGTATCCTAGGTGGTGGCCATTAGTCTACCAATCCATTCGGTAATACACATGCTCGAACCAGTTGTCAATTCTAAAACCTAGTGGAAATAGGGCCTCTTCCCAATTAGCACATCGTAACTAGTGGCATTGGTGATTAAACATCTGACCTGTAGGCAAAAATCCTAATCTATACCTTCATTGAAGTTAAATGCAATCAAATCCAAGCTCTCCCCAAGTACCTCCTCTATGCTCCCACTAATGATGCGAATTTGCCACACAGATTTCCGTAGTTTGGAATTGAGCATGCCCATTTTCTTGGCAAATTGAATTCCAAGAATCATTAGTTGGGCGCCTATATCAAGAAGTACCACTCTGGGTGCATGTCCTCCCACCTGGATTGCTAACTTAGTATTGTCAATAATGGCAACTCCGATGATGATGGAAGTTCTCTCACTAGGCACCACCTTCGAAAATGAGTGAGACTTTGTGGAAAAAATGGATATCCACAACATTTTTGCTTGATAACAAATCCACAAGTGAGGTGTTCTTAGTTCCCTTCTGATATGTGAATGTAGAATCAAAGGTAGGAAAACTCACTAGTTTAACCATGCTAAAACTAGTGACCAAATTATGAATGCCATCTACAACATGTGAGCCAATCAAATATCTCTCCAAGGTGTTAGATGGGACCCCTAGAAGATGTGGATCGGGGATTGGTAAAAGACCTAATGTAGTGCTCAAGGTATCCTTTAGTACTATAATTATGTCTATAGTGCTTAGCTTCAAATCTTGAAAACTAAACAACGGTGTACTCACAAGTTTTTGCGCCACTTCACTCATTTAAAATTGGCACTCCATAAGCTGATCAATGAAGAATTATGTGTTTTCTTGATGTACATGTACTCTTGGGACACAATAATTTGATGCCCTAGTAGTTTGTGGTGTAGTAGTCTCCTCCCCCCTTGTTAATAAAGTGCGTTCTTCTTCCATGTTGAAAGGATGAAAAAATTGTGGCATGACTACTCAAGCTCTTTTAATTCTGGTAATAGGACTTGAACCAGATGAAAAACCATCACTCTAAATTACTTGCCTTTGCCTAGTGGCAGAAACTCTAGCTGCCACACTAGCCTCTTGTGCCGCAAAGTAGGACATGCAAAGAGAAGTGGTAAATTCTAGTGTGAGACTAGAATTGTGTGCACTAGAAAAAACATACTCCCCAACCATGGCATCATGTGAGAGGTTATAAAAAGACCTAAGAGGTCCCTCCCGTGATCTTGAACCTTGTATAAGTTTAGCATGACTAGCTAATTGAAAATACTTGCTTTTTAGATTAGCAAGTTAGGCCTTCAATGATTCAAGTTCATTTTGCAGAATTTGTGACGCACCCCCAAGCTCCTTAAAAGACTCATTGCAAGTCCAAAGATGAAGATAGCAAAAATAAAAGGAATTAGGGCACGCTCCCTGGTTTGTAACACTTTGCAAGTAGAGGGGCGTGTTGGAGCTCCGACAAGTAACTCAATTATTCACATGAACCTGCACAAACCAAACAATAAGTTGGTTAGTGCATAGCTAAAACACTTTTGGTGCATTGATGAGCCACAAGCAAACACGGACTCACAAAACTCACCACAACCCGGACTTGGGGGAAGCCATCACCTTCCCCCTTATAGTATACTTATGCCTAATCACAGGACCAGCACCCAAATGTCATTTTGTCCCGGGACTTCCAATTGGGAGTCTCGAAATTCCCAAAGTTGGGATTCCTAAGACTTTGGGGGGCCCATAACTTTGTGTGAAGACCTTCGATTGAAGTGAGGTCTAAAGCAAAGTTGTAGCCCTCGTCGAAAGCTTTCCAAAGGTATGTGGCACATCACCTTCACACAAGGAAATCGACAATTTGACTCTCGGCCTTTCTTTTGGCCATAACTTGTTTGTTAAGTGTCCAAATGTTAACAAATAGGAGACCTATTCAAGTGCAAACATAAATCTTTATTGAAAGGAAACTACAACATGATGCTCACAACACGAAACATAACATCAAGTACACTTCAAGGTTCTTGTCACATGAAATACACAAACTTGTGTAATGAAGAAAAGAAAACTAAACCATTTAACTAAAAGACCAAATCACAAATAACCAAAATAATATAAGTAAAGAAAGTAATTCAACCTTGTGAAAGTAACCTAATTACTTTCTTACTCCAGTAACAAATGAAACCTAACTAGTTGAGCTTGAATTCTCAACACTCCCCCTTAAGTTCAAATCCACTTCAAGTACATTAAGCACTTTTCTAAACCTCCTTAGCTTGTCTATACCTAAAGCCTTTGTGAAAATGTTAGCAACTTGATTTTCAGTACTGACATGAATAAGGTTATTTTTTTGCTAGAATTTTTTTCTAATAAAATGGTAGTGCACCTCAATGTGCTTTGTCTTAGCATGATAGACCGGGTTGTTAGCAAGTAATATGCTATTGATGTTATCACAATAAATGAAAATAGGAACATCCACTGACTGTCCCAAATCTGAGAGTAATTTTTGTAACCAAACTACTTCACATGCAACAATTATTAGACCTTTGTATTCTGCATTTGTGCTTAATAATGCAACTGTTGGTTGTTTCTTACTGCTCCAACTAACAACACCACTTTCAAAAGAAAACATGAAACCACTGGCCGATCTTCTATTTGAAACATTGCTAGCCCAATTAACATCCGTGTATCCATGTACTTGTAACTGGCTCTTAGCTTCATAAAAAATTCCACACTACAAAGTATGTTTTATGTACCTTAATATGCACCTCACTACATCCAAATGTGATTTTCGTGGTGTTTACATGAATTAACCTACCACTCCAACTATATAACTCAAATCTGGCCTTGTGATGGTCATGTAAATCAAACTCCCCACTATGCATTTATACATAGTGGTATCCTCCACAAGGTCTCCTTCATCTGCACTTAACTTCACATTTTGCTCCAATGGAATTGAAATGGGTTTGCAACCCATCATCCCACATTTGAATAATTTGTTCAAGGCATATTGCCTTTGTAGTAACCATATCCCTTTAAGGGATTGGATTACCTCAATGCCAAAGAAGTAACATAATTCTCCTAAATCCTTCATCTCAAACTTTTGCTTCAAAAGCTTCTTCAAATTAGAGATGTCTGCATCACTATTTCCTATGATAATCAAGTCATCAACATAGATGACTATGACTATAATCCCATGATTTGTCTTTTTCACATATAGTGAAAAATCTGCATTGGATGTTTGAAATCCACTTATGACAAAATATTGACCTATTTTGTCTAACCAAGCTCTAGGTGTTTGCTTCAAGCCGTACAAAGCTTTCTTCAACCTACAAACCAAATTAGGGTGTGTTTGGTCCACATAACCTGGTGGTTGTTCCATGTCCACTTCTTCATGTAAATCTCCATGAAGAAAAACATTCTTTACATCCATTTGATGTAAAGACCATCCTTTTGCTACTACCAATGATTGTTTTTACAGTTGTCATTTTGGCAACTGGACTATAGGTCTCCTCATAGTCTATGCCATAAGTTTGGGCATAACCTTTGGCAACCAATCTTGCTTTGTATCTGCTCACAGATCCATCTACATTGTGTTTGACTTTGTACACCCATTAATTACACCCAATTGCTTTCTTATCCTTTGGTAAAACTACTAATTCCCAAGTAGCATTCGCATCCAAAACCGCCATCTCTTCATCCATGGCATTGTCCCACTTAGGGTTTCCAATCGCTTGTTCAAAACAAGTGGGTTCAACCTCCTGTATAACTTTCACCGTGTATGTGTAATGATGAGCTACAAAGCCATCATATGTGAGTCTTTGTACAGGGTACTTGATTCGTGTGGATCTTCGTACTCCATTATTGTTGTCAGGTGTTTTCAAAGTTTTTTTGGCCATTCAAGCTCTGGGAGTAATGACTAAAGGGATTCTTGATTCATCACCCACACTCTTTTTTGAATCACTTGATTCATCATCTACATGAAGATTTTTAGATGATGTTTGAGAACTACCATGTACAATGTTTGAAGATCATAATCTTCCTTTCCATGGAGTGTTATTAGACCCATTAATTGAAGATTCTTGTGGTCCATTAATTAATTGTGATTCTTGTTTCACATTTGATGAAATATCACCATTTTTAGCCTCTCCATCTTCTGCTACCTTTAGTGGTGAGTACTAGCTAAACATTTCATCAAACACAACATCTCTACTCACTTGCAACTTCTGAGTGGAAGGATTGAAACATTTATATCCTTTTTGTTCTGAGGAATATCAATGAAAATACACTTCTCAACTTTTGGGTCTAGTTTTGATCTCTTTTCATTAGGAACATGCACATATGTAATGCAACCAAACATTCTGAAGTGTGAAACATCAGGTTTTTTGCTAGTGAATTTTTCTTCAGGTATCATGCCATGAATTGCCACTATGGGTGTTCAATTCATGATATAGACTACAGTTGTTACCACTTTAGCCCAAAAGTAATTTGGCAAATCCTTCTCATTCAACATGGCACGTGTTATTTCTATAATGTGCCTATTTTTCCTTTCAACAACTCTATTTTGCTATGGGGAATAATTACATGAGTATTTTTTTTGAATTCCATGCTCTTTCAAATACTCACTGAATTCATTTGAAAAATACTCTCCCCCTCCATCAGACCTTAGGCACTTGATGCTCACACCCTTCTCCTTCTCCACCATTGCTTTGAAATTCAAAAAATGTTAAAACACTTCACTTTTGTGTTTCATGAAATAGACCCACACCTTCCTTGTGTGGTCATCAATGAAACTCATGTAGTACTTGCATCCTCCAATGGATTCTATCTTCGTGGTCCACACATCTAAGTGGATCATTTCCAAAGGTTTGGAACTTACATGA